>ERZ650304.494-NODE-494-length-20624-cov-5.821965_pt1 | contig 20624 bp, 31 predicted proteins | sample MGYA00376240_ERZ650304 | MGnify/ENA primary metagenome ERZ650304 (study PRJEB26733, sample SAMN07839271) | wastewater metagenome | biome: small river; feature: stream; material: water | place: USA: North Carolina | collected 2016-03-01 ... | reverse complement strand
GAAACACACCAAAGCCCGCACGGTAAATGGTTTGAGCAATAAGCACACTTCAAAATAACGCCTTCGGGTATTCCGGGGTGTAACTAAAATCTAAAGTCAATGAGTACAAAATCAGTTACAAAAAAGAAAGCGTTTGACCCTAAAAGTCCCGGATTCCTCTACACGCTTGTCGTGGGTGCGTTGACCATCTTCACAGTGAGCGGTGTACATTTCCCTGACAGCAATGATGCAATTGCCGGAAGTGTTGTTTCATCGCTGTCAACAGGTGGCATTTACGCCATTATTGGAATCATCATTTCAAGCGTGGCCTTCCCTATTTACAATGCTGTGAAATCCGGGCTTAAATTCAACATGACTACCATTTTCGGCAGTACGTTGACGTGGGTCGCCATTGGTAATATTATTTTGTCGCTGCTTGCCCTTGTCGGGTTTGTGCTTCCAGACGGCACGGTAGAGCAAATTGTGGGCGCTATCGCTATGAAAGACTGGGTTTCGCTTGGAGGTCTTGTGTTTACCACGATAGTACCGACACTGGTACGCTGGATTAAGGACCGAAAAAACGCTGCAATTGCCGCCGGTGATTTACAAAAGAACTAAAAGTAGTGATTTTTGATTTTCCGCTCGTTAGCTTTGGTTGACGGGCGGTTTTAAGGCCCATTTATTTAGTGATTCATATGCACCATTTGAAACTCCAGGCGTTTCTGCTCCAAGGGCGGTTTTAAGGCCCATTTATTTAGTGATTCATATCAGCCGCTTCGTTAATTCGGGGCGGCTGTTTTTTTATGCCCTTTACGGTATCAAAAACGCACCATTTGTTAATGATGAAAAATAATTGTCGCTTTATTTGGTACGCATGTGCGCACTACATTATCTTTGTCCTATCAAAAGCGCGGAAGCCGAAAAGCATATCAAAGAGTATGAGCAAAAAACACGATCCAACAGAAGAAGCCCATAACCACGCCGACACGGTCGCCGCAATTCTAAAAGGTGAAACCCCTGAATGGTCAGACTTAAAGCTCGAATTTGAGCGGATGAAATATGACCACCGTTTAAAAGACGCGGATATTGCCCTGATTTTCGGGTACAAGGACGCTGGATCTTTCAGGCGAAGCCGGGCGCACCGGGAAAGGGTGCGGGAGATTGTGTGGTTCTGGCTGAAAACGCAATAAAAATTCACTCTAAAAACCAGGGATGCGACTGTAACGCATGAAAAAATGATCATATGGTATTATATCCTGAAACTGTCAAAACTCACAGATATATTGAGTTTCAACATTGAAATGACTGTGCCTAAGGCAGGTAGCGGTTATTTCGGGTACCGAATCTCAAAGCATGATGGCAAAACAAAAATCTCGTATCACGAGATGGCCTTGGGAGAGGCCGAAGAAGTGAGAATAAAAACCCGCCTGGGGAAAGATTTCGTAGAAATCTCATTTGGAGATGATACGATTAGGGTTAAGAAGTCAGAAATGGCTGACTCTGGAGGAGGTCACTACGACCGAACGACCGGGAGTTCATCAAGACCAGGCCCAAGATCGCTTTTGTGGGACTGGAGATGATCTGATTATTTCGACGTAATCGATGACGTTGAGCCGGACGATTATACTTTTATTGATGCGTAAAAATACAATATTGTATTAAACTCAAAATCCCCGCTCGATCAATCGAGCGGGGATTTTGAGTTTTTACCCAGCCTTTTCCATTGTGAATCAGGACGTCCGAGAATCTGGGAACGCCTACCAATTCCAGCGCAAATCCGTTATATTTGCAGACGAAAACTTTAACCATGAAAGCAACCCCGTTTAAAATATGGTGGATATTGTTTTTGTGGCGAGTTCAACAACTTTTTTCACGTTCAAAAACAATAACCATGTCACAACTATCCGACCGCATCAAAAACCTTTCCATTGAAAAAATTGACTTCCTGAACGACGAAGCCGAGGCGCATGTACGAGACCTTAATCTCGCAAGCATGAACCTGGATGAAGCCGTAGACGCGCTCGACCTTTCTGCCGCCGGCGATCCGGACATTGAAGAAGTAGCAGGCTCCCTGGTGGATCTCGCCGATCTCGCCGACGACGTGAACCTGACCGGCGCACAGCAAGACGCGCTGAACAACATTGTGAACAAACTGGTGACTACCGGCGACGAAGATCAAAAGGCAAAAATGAAAGCCCTGTTTGCGAAAATGTTGCAGTATTTCATCACCGTGAAACTGCACAACGAATATTTCAACACGTTGCTTGCAACTGACCCGGAATAACGTACATTTGCAACAGTAAGAAGTTCCGGCTTAATCTACCGGGAACGCGCCCGCCCAGTGACCTGTTGCGGGCGTTTTTTGTAAAAATCAAAAATAACATAAAATGGGCGTCTTTTCAGCTACAATGAAAACACACATCCGGGAGTACATTACAGACCAATTTCCAGAACTGAATTTATGCGTAGTCCACGGCTGTAAGCCGTCAATCATTAAAATGATTGTGGGCAGAAGAAAGGATACGTATTTTGTCGCAAATTGCCAGAGTGACGATTGCGGTAAAATTTCGGATACTGCCGAAAATGTTGTTTTAGCTTGGAACAAATGGAACCCATATGGCACTACACAATTGCACCTTCCTTAAAGGAAAATCTGTTTTCAAATCAAAAGATGATTGGTTTGATAGCATGATTTATAAGCGCGGCATCCGGTCACGCCACAGCGGAAAGTTCCGGGAAATGTACAATCCGAAAGGGTACGCATACTCACCATTTTAACAATGACATTAAATCCAATTTTATTTTTCCCGATAAACAGGAAAGGTCACACATTCATCCTGCGTAAAACCGTGTCACGCATAGGAACGCCCGTAAACCTAATTTATAAAGACGGGGAGTTATTCAGGGCGCATTGCACGGATGAAGCAGTAGATGCGATGTTTCAGCCGTTTACCGGGGATATTTTTAACTACAATAAAAACGAACTTTTGACAAGATGAGCCTATTTTCCAAACCCAAATCAGTATCCGGCTATAAATTAAACTGGAAGCCTTCGCCAAACGATCCACGCGACCTGAAATTTTCAGCGCGTATGCCGGTTGCTATTTCGTTACCGCAAGCTGTGGATGTAAGCACATCAATACCGGAGGTTTTTGACCAGGGACAAATAGGTAGCTGTACAGGTAACGCCGGGGCAATGGTAGGACTGCACCAAAGCCGGTTGCAAAGCCGGGAAATATTGCCGTCACGTTTGATGTTGTATTTCGGAGCACGTGAATTAGAAGGTAGCACCGGATCAGATGACGGCGCGTACATCCGGGACATATTCAAAGCATGGTCAAAATTAGGCGTATGCCCCGAAACGGTTTGGCCTTATGATGAAAGCCGGGTGTTGGATATGCCTAGCGGCGAAGCCTACGAGAAGGGTAAAAAAACACTTGCGGAGGCTTACGTGGCGCTGAATAACGCCAATATCACGGAACTTAAAACATGCCTTGCAATGGGGCGTCCTTTCGTTTTAGGGTTTACGGTTTATGAGAAGTTTATGTACGGAAACTGGAAGGACACGATGCCGATGCCTGGTAAAAACGAGGCAATTTTAGGCGGTCACGCGGTTACGTGCGTTGGTTATGATGATTCGAAGCAGGCTTTCAGGATTAAAAACAGTTGGTCAACCGATTGGAAAGATAAAGGCTACTTTTACATGCCGTATTCTTTCATAACAAACACGCAGTATTGCAGCGACTTTTGGACGCTTCAAAAGATTACACCGGCCCCCGTTCCAGATCCAACGCCGGCTAATATCACATCAATTGTGGACTTGAAAAAGGTTTTCTATTCTGCGAAGTGGATCAATTGCCTACGCGAAGCGGAAGTCGTGTCAATCGGTTTGCAAATGGGATTGAATGTTTCAATGGATAAATCGAAGAAAGAAAACGTAAGTATTGTTGCAGGTGGTTTGGGGATTTCATAATTTCCCTTATATTTGTCACGTCCAACGCAGGACGCCCATCGGTCGAGGATGGACTAAGAACTTTGCAAGCTGCATCATTTACCGGCTCGACCCCGGTAAGTTTTGCGGCTTTTTTAATTTTATGAGAAATTTAGAGCAAATCAACAGCGACATTGAACAGGAAATTGCAGAGTCGGGGAACGACAAATTACAAGAACTCTGGCTTGAATTACTGGCCGCTAAATCTGAAAAAGAACGCATCTTTTGTACACGGGTCATTGAAAGAGACCCGGTTGTAATTGGGGCGACTATTGGTGGTTTGATAGGACACCTCTTTTCTAGCGCCCAACCAGCCGAACAATGAAATTACTACGAAAAATTATCCTGGCATTAAAAACCGGAAGTATGGCCTACAGACACCCGCTTGTATTTCAGGAAGCAAACTTTAAAATGATTGCCGATCTTTATGTACTCCTATTTAAAGTAGCAAGCGAACGGCACCCCATGATGGCAGAGGTCGGATATGTTCACATGGACACCGGAGAAAAGCAGGCTATGTTAAGCGTGTGGGTAGGAATTGGGGCCAATGCAAGCCCGCTTAACAGAGTGTCTGAATTGTTTGAAGAAAACGAGCGATTAAAGATGCTTTTAAAGGATCTTTCAACGAAACAACCTGCCGAACAATGAACTTTGAGATCACATATTTTAAGCAAGTCCGCGCCGACGGCACAGAATACTTCTTCCCAAACGTGCAGGAAAAAGGGCGTTGGTTTTTTGGTTTGATACCATACAGCAACCAATACTACGTAGTTCAACCTCTCCCTGAAAAAGGTGACCCTTATTTAACGCACATTGGCGAAGCGCAATATCAGGAGCCGTTTAACTCGCTGGAACACTGCAAACGGATCACCGAAAAAGTAGTTGAGGAATACAAAAAGAATCATCTGAAAAGCAAGATAGTTTCATTTCAAAAGATTGACCCATGAAAACACCTGAACAAATAACCGCATGCAACGCCCTGTTAGCCGCATACCTTGACGCTGAAACGCTGACCGTCTCACAATTCGACTACGTTCGCTTAACAAGCGGATTTGAGCCTGTTCAGTGCAGTTGCCAAAAGTGCGCAAATATGTGCCGTAAAACGCCCTGCATGGGGACTCCGGAAGATATTAACAACATTGCAGAGGCGGGTTACGGCGACCGTCTGGCAGGGACTATTTGGGCTGCCGGGACTCCTTACGATATTCCGACGGTTAAAATGGTTCAACCTAGATATGAAGATGATCGGGGCTGCTGTACATTCTTTAAGGACGGTCTTTGCGAGTTACACGACTTAGGATTAAAACCAACGGAGGGACGCTTGGCAACGTGTGACCAATCCAAATCGACAACACCCGATAATCATCCAGCCTTTATAATTGCTGAAATGTGGCGCAATGAATTTCAACAAAATGGCCACTAAACGCACCGAACAACCCGCCCCGTTCTCCATCCCCGGCGTATTCGTGCGCCAAACTTTCTTGCGCGAATACAAGGCAAAAACAAAATCAACAGACGAGCAAGCGGCTTTACATTTTGAATCCTGCCTAAAAATCGGTACTATTGAGTACGTAAGGAATAGCGGGATTGGAGAGGGAAGGCCTGTGTATCAGTTTAAAAAATGAAAATCACACAGAATGTATATAATCGCAATGGACATCGTAAGGCATGAATTTTCCAACAAAAATGACTTGGCAGGCGCTCCATATCTTGAACACATATTCCGGGTCGCTGATAAATTCAGAGATGTTCCCGGCACAATGCTAACGCAGGTCGCCCTGCTTCACGACCTGCTTGAAGATTGCCCGGAATGGGCAGAACAGCGCCTTTCGGAGTGCTTTAAACCCGAAGTAGTCGCCGCCATCGTGGCAATAACAAAGCTGCCAGGCGAAGATTATCAGGCATATTTGAACCGGGTCGCACAAAACGAAATGGCGACAAAGGTTAAAATCGAAGACCTGAAAGACAACATGGATATTTCCCGATTCAAAAGACCATTGAAAGACAAGGATTTTGAACGGTTACGGAAGTATCATAGCGCTTACTTATTTTTGATTGAAAAACAAACAACATGACAAAATACATCCTCCCATTTATCTCGCTGCTATTTTTCGCAGCTTGCACCAACGTATGCCAGACAACACCCTGTGTTTGCCCTTGTGACAGTATTCCGGTTGTGGTGCCGCCGCCGGTGGATACGTCAAAGAATGAATTTATTTTAGGGGTCAACAGTAACACATGGCAGCCAAAGGAGCAGCAAGCCAGAATGATGAGTATCCGGCTTTATCAGCCCATCGGATGGATATGGACAGAGAACGGATTTTATGGCGAGCCTATGAAACAAGGGCAAAAACAATTTTTGGGGCTTGATTCTTACCTGACTTACATGAAGTCCAAAAACGTTGATGTGCTGTTGACGTTGATGGGTAGCCCTGATTGGCTTAGTGGTCACACACAAGTCATAGGCACAAACGATTTTCCACCAATCAGGCCGGGCGCTGACCGGAACGACCCGAAATCATATTCTGAAATAGCCAGCATTTACAAGGCGTTCGCTATTCGGTACGGCTCAAAAGTTTGGCCGAAAGGAAGTTATAAAATTGATTCTGCCGGACCACGTTGGAACGGTGACGAAAGGCAGGTTGAAAAATCAGGGATGGACTTGGTGAAAACCATAGAAATCGGTAACGAATTATCAAGGTGGTGGAATCAGGAGCAATACATGACGCCGGAGCAATACGCAATTATGCTTATGGTTTGTCACGACTCTATCAAGGTGGGCGACCCTAATATGCGGGTCGTGATGGCTGGAACCACTAACTTTGAACTTCCATACCTGAAAGCAATGAACGAATGGTACAAAGCACATGGGCGAAAGTTCCCATCGGTTGCGGCCTTCTTTCATCATTATTCATCAACCGGAAACATAAAAGGGCAACACCCTCCGCAATGGCCCGTAAATGGCGGCGTAAACTGGAATGAAGACAAAGACTTCTCAACCGTTTCAGAGCTTATCGCTTGGGCAAAGTCCGTAGGAATGGAGACGTGGTGCGGGGAGTACGGCTACGATACCCAGCCAGGCAGCCAGCTTTACCCGTATGCGCTCAACGGTAAAACAGCGGAGCAATTACAAGCCGAATGGCTCGTTTCAACCACGTTAGAATATAAGCGGTTAGGCGTTTCTCGTTGCTATATTTTTACCCTTGCCGACGAACCAAACCCGAACGCCGGAACATTCACGTCAAGCGGATTGCTTTATGGAGAGGCCACAGGATACAAAGAGAAGCCGGCCATGAAGGCAATCGCTGATTTATGTACCGCACTAAAAGATGGGAAACTCGTTTACTCACTAAAATAAAAGGTTTGATTTTCAGATTGTGACGGCCCTGTGATGAAAATTACGGGGCTTTTATTTTGGCCTAATTTTCGCGTATTTTTACAGCAAAAAACATGTACGCCGAAAAAATAACAGATCAACTACTCGCAAATATTTGCAAGGCGCTCAAAACGACAATGACAAAAGTCCAGGGAGACGCCGTGCGATTAATAGCACAGGAATGCGACTTCTACGAAATAACCGATGCCCGCATGGTTGCATATATTATCGCCACATGTTACCACGAATGCCGTTTCAAATCAATACCGGAAATTAGGGCTAAAAAAGGAACTGAAGTTTGGGCTATGCAGGAAAAATACTGGTCAAGTGGCTACTACGGTCGAGGATTCAGCCAATTAACCTGGCGCAAGAACTATCAAAAATTCACGCACATCGTAGGGCGCGACCTGGTGAAATACCCGGATGACGTTTTGATCCCGGAAATAGGCGCAAAGATTTTGGTATACGGTATGTATTTCGCCGCCTTTTCAGGTGTTGGCCTAAAAAAGTATTTCACGGATAAAAAAACGGACTGGATAGGCGCACGCAGGATCGTTAACGGGAATTTCCAGGCAGATAAAGTAGCGGATGCCGCAAAAAAGATCCTGCCTATTTTGTTAGCATAAGTGTTAACGGCTTAGGTTATACAAAACAAACTCCCTACATTTGAATCATTCTTTTCATTTGATTATATACGGTAACATCACCGGCGGGCAAAGGTCATCCGGTGATGTTTTTAAAGAGCATGGAATTTTCATTTTGGTAGTAGGAAGAGCGGGCGCGTTCTGAACGCAGGATGCGCCGCTTTTTAGCAAAGTGAAATCACAGATATTTTCCATTTTGGTTTTTTGGGGTTATCAGGCCGCCGCTATTTCGTAAGACGTAGCGGCTTTTTTTGTGCCGTTTTTGATACTGTAAAGGCATATTTTGTTAATACCAATATTTTTATTACTTTTTATTAGGTTTTAAATATTGAATAGCATTATCTTTGAAACATCAAACAGCCGAAAGGCGCAAAAAAAAGAAGTCATGAGCGCAAAAGAATTAATCGAAATCACAGCAAATAAAGGCTATTCAGTTTCAAGATACAAGCCAGGCGTTTACCAGTACAGCACAAACGGATACGAATGGACGCGGGTAAATTGCAAGTGGAACGAGTTTGTCAAAATTCTAAAAGCGTTACCATCCGTAAAATAATTATGAAAAAGCAGAAAATCAAATCAGGTCGCCCGCCGTTCGAGCGAAAAATAAAGGTGATTTCACCGGGCGTTTACACCGACCAACTACCCATCGAAGCCCGCGACATTCGCACCGCCATCGACTTCTACCGATGGGCTGAAAAATCTAACCCTGCCGCCCTGGCTCAATTCAGGGAGGCGCAAAAACAGGGACAATGATCAAGATCAAAGTAGCAACCACATGGATAGACCCCGTAACGGATTACGAATACAGAATCGAAGGTTTCGTTTATCCTGAATCAAAAACGCCTCATTCCGGCTTTGATCGTTTCGCAGAGCCTGATTCGCCGGAGGAAGTCGAAATAACCGAAATCAGCCTTGATGGTCGCGTTATCCCACAATCCGAATTTTCGCCCTCTGAAATAAAAGCGATTGAACAGGAGCTTTACGAAAATGCAGAAAACGAAATTGATTATGCGGACTATTGAATTTCAACACAAAGAGACGCTACAAACAGCGCACCCGAAATACGAAGTAACCATTGAATACACGATAACGGCTAAAGTGGACGGCGATGAGGTTACTGTTGAAAAGATCTTAATGTGCGCCATACTGGATTTTTCAGAGACAAGTTACAGCGAAGCGCCGATACCCGATGAATCTACCACCGCCGGCGCTCGTTTCATTGGATTACTACGCGAAAAAGCCAGACAGGAATACCACCGAAGATACAAATAATCACGCTTAAATCAAAATCACAAATGGGAAATCAGTTAATAACATTCAAAGACCAATCGCCTGAAACAATCAGGCAGACAATAATGGGTAACAGCGCCCTTGTCGCAATGGTAAAAAAGTCTATGGGCGTAGAAGCATTCACAGAGGCCGCACTGCAACTTATCCGGCAACCTGGTATCAGCAAGTGTACACAGGATAGCGTATTGGGGGGGATGCTTAAAGCGGCTATTTTCAACTTCCGTATTTCGCCCGAATTAGGACAATGTTGGTTAGTCCCTCGCTCAATAAATGTCGGAACAAAAGAAAATAAGGTTTGGGCCGATGTAGCCACATTCCAAATAGGGTATAAAGGATGGCAGGAGCTGGCTTTCCGTTCCGGGTTGGTTGAATCGTTCGATTCTGGCGTTGTTTGGGAGAACGATAGCTTTGATTATGAGCAAGGAACACAGCCCTTTTTGAAGCACAAGGCGTGTGCTAATCCCAACCAAAAAGGCAAGCGAACTCACGTTTGGGCAAGCGCAACAATGAAAAGCGGGCGGGTTGTTTTCAACGTATGCGACATTGAAGAAATCGAGCGCCACCGGCGTATCGCAAAGTCTCAAGACATATGGGATGCTAATTACGATCAAATGGCAAAGCGTGTCCCTATGCGCTACCTATGCACTTTGCAGCTTCCAAAATCAGACGAACTTTTAAGCGCTGCTGAAAGCGACGGGGCAAGCATCCCGATAGTTGAAGGTGAGTTAAAAATGATGCCGATTTCAGAAGTTGAGCCGATAGCCGCCGTTGAGCTTCACGAAGACTACGTTTTGGAACTTGAAACCGAAGCATCGCGCATAAATTCGGTTTCCACCACAGAAACCATAGCGGAAGTGAAGGAAGACATTAAGCGCCTTTACAAAAAAAGAAGTGCTGAGTTTACGCCAGAAAAACTTGAATTATATCAAAAGCATTTTTCAAGAATCTGGAACGCGCTCCCAAAAGTTAACGCTCAAGCAGACCCCGCATAATGGAAGATTTCGATATTTTTGAAGAAGGTTATGTTGAGCCAAAGGCAGAAGAGCGGGCCGCATTAATAGCTGAATTACAGTCAGGCGATTTTACGCTTTCTTTTTCCAGCCTGACAGCCTTTGCCGTTTCACCGGCTGCTTTCATTGCCTACAAATTACAGGAACGAAAAACCACAAAGGCCATGCTTTTAGGCGAAGTTGTTCACTGCAAAGTTTTGGAGCCAGATTACTTCGAGGAAAGATACCACGTTATGCCTGTTGTCAACGCGGCAACGGTTGAAGGCAAAAAAGAATGGGCCGACGTTTACACAAAGTTTTTGAAAAAAGAACTTCCTGTGAATAAGCAGGGGAACCCGATCATTCCGAAAGTGGATGATATTGTGGCTCAGATAAAGGAAGGTACAAAAAAGGTAGACGAATCTGGAAGGATTATTTTCCCTGGAATAACGGTGCTACCCGGAACGGTTGTCGAAGAAGGATCTTTCAGGGCAAGAAAATTGATTTCAAACCGTGCTTGTCGCCACGTTTTAAACCAAATTGAATACACAGAAAAGCGGGTAAAATTTGATTTCTGTGATTTGAAATTCAGGGGCGTAATTGACGGCGGCGGAAATGGAATAATTGCCGACCTAAAAAACATGCCGGACGCTACACTAGAAAACGCACAACGGGCTATTTGGGGGCGTAGACTACACTGGCAGGCCTTCGGATACGATGCAGCAATCGGGGGCGGTAACAGGTGCCACATTTTAGCGGTAGACGGCAACGGGGAAACGTCGGTACACGCTTTCAGTATTCGCAATCTTGACAGCGCCGAAAGGCAAATGCAAAAGACCTGCCAGGCGTTCAAGTCCTGCGTTGTCGAATCGCTTTACGATCCTGAAGTATGGTCAATGTCGCAGGATTTTTGGCTACGCACTGAAATGAACCCGGTAGGAATTAACTACCTGTAAAACATAGTCATCCCTGCTAAAAGGGCCGTGCGCCGGTTTTGACGTAAACAACCGGCAATTTTTAAATCACTAAATCACAGGAAAATGGATTCTCTAAAATTAAAAATGGTTCAGGAAGCCACTAAATATCGGGCGGCTAAAATAGAATACGGCGACGGACATTATTTCTCATTGCAGGATATTTGCCTGACGCCCGAACAAGAAAACGAGTTCGCCCGCCGCCTTGTCGCCGCTTACAACGCCTGCGAAGGTATATCAACCGAAACTCTGGAATCAGAACACGCGAACCAGGTACTAACTAATTTCGCAAGTACAGTTACGGAAATGGATCGCCTGAAAGCGCAAAATGCGCAACTGCTTGATGCGATAAAGGATATACATAAAATATCTATTTCAACCGACGGCGGCGCTTTTGGATTAGGTTTTAGCGATGTACTTCACGAAATTGAATTACTTGCCGCCGAAACCATCACCGAAAAAACAGAAACGCCATGAAGACCAACGTCCAACCAACATCCATCCTCGCCTTCCGCGCCCACCAATCCAGAACCACACAACTCGAAGCCGTAGCACGTTTCGCAGTTCAGGAAACAAAAAACGGCAAGTTCATCTGGATTCGAAAAGTATCCGACAACGCCCTGAATTTGGGGCATATGGAACTATCGCAGATTTCCGCCGCCAGTCGTGCGCTTAATGAACTGAAGGCTTTAGAATCGTTCTTTGTAGACGGTCTTGAGTACGTTTTAATTCACTGGAATACGGCGAAGCCTGCCGGAAGTAAACGAGTCGTTCAGATATGGGCGGCTGTATTGAAAAGTTCACAAAAATAAAATCACAATGCAATGACCTACGAATTTATTACACCATCCGACCCGATCACTTTCAAAACCGAAAACGAAAAGGTTGCTTTTTTCTGTGCGCTGATTTTAGGAAACGGAAAAGCCGGGATGACCCGCGAAGACGGTGAAAAGTGCGAAAGCCCCATGCTTTTCCTTCGCAGCAACGCATTTGAGAAAGCAGAAAAATATCTTGGATGCCAGCTAGCAGAGTTCGACAAAAACCACTTGCCTGAAATAGTGGATTGTTTCAGATCCTTCGCCTACGGTGGTTTTTCAAACCGAAAAGCATTCGATAGCGCCGTTTCAACCATTAAAAATACAAAAGTTCTGGCAGCTTTCAAAGCAGCACACGAAGAAAAAGAACGATCATCAATGAACAGGTGGGTAAAAAAAGCATGGGCATACGCAGACGCGTATGAAGTGCTAATGAATGAAAAAGTTTCAGAACCCGTTTTGTAATTCAATTATTCCCCTTATCTTTACATCCGTAATCAGAGAGATTACCGTCGCGCCTGGAAAACGAGACGAACATAGTGCCTGACCATAGGCGAACAAAGAAACTGATTTTTATCATAGCCCTCTTGCGGCTTGATTCGATAACCGGGATGGTCCCCGAATAGGCTCTCCAAGCCATCGAATTGAGTACACAAGGGGGCTTTTTATTTTTAAAATCATGGTAACACTAAGGCCGTACCAAAAAGAGTGCGTAGAGCGAGGGTTACACTTTTTCAATAACGAGAAAGTGCAGAAGCCTAAAATAATCGTTGCGCCAACCGCTGCCGGTAAAAGTATAATTATCGCAGCAATAGCCGCCGGACTGCCGGGAAATGTTCTGGTTTTGCAGCCTTCATTAGAATTGCTTGAGCAAAATTTCGGGAAATATTGCATGTATGAAAGCAACGGGTCTGTTTACAGCGCATCCGCAGGGCAAAAGAATATAGGAAAAGTAACCTTTGCCACAATTGGCAGTATCGTTCGGGTTTCGGGGCTTTTTAATCATTTTACGGCGCTAATAATTGACGAAGCGCATCTTTACCCGCCTGGAAACGAATCGATGTTCGGTAAGTTTATGTCGGACAATCCACAGCTTAAAATATTAGGACTTACGGCAACCCCGTTCCGGCTTAAATCTTCGCAGGAATCAGGATCAAAGCTGGTTATGATGCACAACAGCAACATTTATAACGGATACCAGCACATTGTTCAAATTCAGGAAATAGCAAAAGATTTTTGGTGTCCGCTCGAATATTTTACCGAAAATACAGACGAATCTGTTTTAGTTGTCAATACGACCGGGGCTGAATATACCGAGCAATCCCTCATGAAGTACGGCCTTTCAATTGATGACAAGATAATGGAAGCCGTGCATAAATTTGCACATAAATCCAAAATTGTTTTCGTTCCATCGGTGAATCAGGCGGCTTTTTTGGCACAAAGAACCGGACAGGCTTATATATGTGCTGATACGAAAAAGTCCGACCGAAAAGATATTATAACCGATTTTAAGGCAGGAAAAATCAAAACCGTTTTTAACGTGAATGTCCTTTCGGTTGGGTTTGACTACCCGGAACTGGAAATGATTATTGATGCTTGCCCTACAATGTCGTTGGCAAGACATTACCAAAAAGTAGGCAGGCTAACGCGCCCACACCCTAGCAAGGCGGTAGGGGTTGTGTATGACTTGTCAGGGAATACCGAAAAGTTTGGCCGGGTTGAAGACATCGAGATTAAAAAGGTCGGAACAACATACCACATTTTTAATGGCGAAAAACAGCTTTCCGGCGTTTGGTTTGGCGATATAATTAGGAATGAAGCAAAGCAATTCACGCCTAAGCAGTTCACCGACGTTGAAATAACTTTTGGGAAATTCAAAGGGAATAAAATTTCAGAGGTTCCGCATTGGTATCTTTCCTGGGCAATGGATAACGTTTCATGGAATAAAGAATTAACCGGAAATATTCGCCTCTTTTTAGATTCAAAATCTGCTTCAAAATGATTAATTTAGACGACCGCCTGCTTTCAAAACTTGCCCCTAACGAACTTTTTTTGCTGCTTCAAATCGTGAAGCGAATGAGGGTAAACAAGATGGTTTCTTGGCCTTCAATCGAATTACTTGCAAAAGAATGTAATTGGGATGAGCGAACGGTAAAAACGTGGCGGGCGATGCTCATAAAAAAGGGGTACATCCACATGGAATTAAGGCCGGGGAAACCAACGCTTTACCGACTTAGAAAGACCGGCATAGGCGTTTATCATGGCGTTGATTCCGATACAGGCGTAGAAGAAGAAGCCGAAGGGGGTACAAAAATTGAGGGGGTACAAAATTTGTCTAAAAAGAGGGTACAAAAAATGAGGGGTAAGGGGGTACAAAATTTGCCCCCTGAATTGGTTAACCAAGAATTACTTAATAATGGAAGGGGGTTAAATGCAAAAAAAACACCCCCACCCGCCGACTTCGATTCTTTCATGGAAGAGGTTGACCGTAGAGCCGTAGAAGCCAAAAAAGAAAAAGGATCTCCAAAAGTTGCGGCAAAAGGTTCTTACGAACGACCGCCCCGGATTTCATCGGAAGCCATAAACGGCGTTTTTAACGACATGGTAGAACAGCGCCTCCGCGCAACCGAGGAGGTGCCGGATATTGAGTCGGAAGAAGGACCCACGCACATCTTAGCCACGACCGACATCACGACCTTGCCCGGAAAGTTGATACTCGTAAATGAGGGCGTTAACCTGGAAGAAACTACCCGCGAAAGCGTGTCATCCTTGCAGGACAGGCTAAAAATATCACCAAAGGCTGACAACGCAATGGAAGCACAAATGCTGATTGAAAAATGGTGCGCCGGGAATCAGGAACAAATCAAGTGGGCTTACGATGTTGCAAAACGAAAACTATCGCCGGATGAGCTAACGGAAAGGGTTATTGACTTTTGCGGCCATTTTTCCACGACCTACGAAACAGGAAAGCAGCTTTTGTTTTTCAGTGACCCGGCCAGGTATTTCCAGAACGGCCTAACCAAGTGGCTGCAAAGGCAAAATCAGTTTGACCGGGAACAGGCGGCGAAAGCGGCACAGACCCGCGCCGGGCAAAAAAAATCAGGCGCACCAAATTCTTTCGGCGGTGACCCGGCTAAATATCAAGAAAAACAAAGATTCTAAAATCACAAATCACATGGGAAACCTGAAACTAAGACAAGGTGAAACTCTTTTAACGAGTAACACCAAAAATTGGTCGCAAGAATTTATTGACGCCAACAACACGATTGAACGCTGCATTGTTTTTCTAAACTTTCGCAACGAAGATCAAGGTCGAAGCCGTGAAAGAATAGCGCAGTTCGTAAATGAATCAGACGCAAGTCGAGTTGTTGAAATGTATAACGAGCTTATTGACGAAATTGAACGCCTGAAAACTCTACTTATTCGCTGCCAACCGTACATGCGAGACCTGAACGCTGAAAACTTCAATGATACATCCGTAGGAATTTATGAAGATACGGAACTATCCGACCTTTATAGATCAATTCGAATGGAAATTGAAGGTATTACGGATCAAGACATTGCCGATACTTCTTACGATGAACCAAAATTCAAATGAACATCCTAGATAACGCATCAGAACAAGTCCTACAGGCAATGCGCCAACGTGAGAAGGACTACATAGAACGCAAAGCTCCGGGATTCGTAGAGCCTACGCCGGAGCAAGTGGAGTTTTCCCGGAACTACTGGCAGAAAGTTTTTTCGGAGCCTGAAAAAAAGCCTGCGCTTTTAATGTCGCGTTCAACCGCCTGCGAGATGGATTACGAAGTGGCCCGGCGCAAACTTTGGGAAATACTCGAAGAACGGGCCGTCCAAATCTCGCAGATCAAAAACGAGGACTTCCGATGGATATTTGACGCTTCGCAGGTTTCCACGATCAGGAACGTTATCCGATATTTTATCAACGACCGAAACTGTGAATGGTCGCTATCGAAAGGGCTTTTTATCTACGGCGCGCCTGGCACGACAAAAACGGAATTGATGGAATGCATTGAAAAGTTCTGCGAACGGTACAAGTTAACCAAGTCCTTCAAAATGTGTTCGCTCTCTGACATCTACACCAAAGCAAAGTCAAACAAGGACTACGACCCGATTACGCCTAACGTGCAAAATGACCGATGCTTTGACGAACTAGGCTTTTACATGGGAGGCGTAAACCGTTACGGCGATCAAATAGACATTGACCAATCAATAATCGAACAGCGATACCAAAGAATGCGAAACTACGGGCAATTAACCCACTTCATTGCGAACGCCACTCCGAACGAACTAGAGCCGTCTTTTACGCCAATGGTTTTTGACCGGCTTCGCGCCATGTGTACATCCGTTCATTTCACAGGTAAATCTAAAAGACAATGAAAATCTTTACAACGCTTACACTTATAGAAGATTTCATTCAGCGCGAATGCGGCCCTGATATGGGCTTTCCGTTCATTGTAATGCTTGCGCAGCTAGATCATGTAAACCGATTCGATGCGGAAAAGGCGATAAACACACTTGTGTCAAGCGGGAAAATTGAGCTTATAAACGGCTACATTTTTAAATCGCGCGGTGAAAGATGTTAAGAAGTTACACGCCGACGGGAGTCTTATTTTTTGGAACGGGAAAGTTTTTAAGAAATGAAAACGCCCCGAATTAACGAGGCGCACGTGTCACTTTTTCGGCTTTTTCTTTTTCATAATCTTTATTTTAAGTGAACAATGAGCGAAATTACTACAATTATATCTTTTTCAGGTGGCCGAACGTCGGCATATATGGCGTATAAAATAAAGACGGAAATTACTGACTTAAAAACCGCCTACGTTTTTGCAAATACCGGAAAAGAGCGAGAGGAAACTTTGATATTTGTGAATGAGTGCGACAAAAGATGGTCGCTTGGGATTGTGTGGATCGAGTCAGTCATAAATCCACAAAAAGGCGTTGGCGTTGGGTATAAAATTGTTAACTTTGAAACAGCGGCAAGAAACGGAGAGCCATTTTCCGACATGGTTTCAAAGTTTGGGATACCGAACAAAGAGTTTCCACATTGTACCCGCGAACTAAAGGAACGCCCTATGCAAAAATGGGCGATGGATAATTTTGGAAATGACTATGTGTTTGCAATAGGAATGCGGGCTGATGAGCGGAAAAGGGCTAGCGCAAGACCAAAAAGAGTCTACCCTTTAATCAATACATGGCCAACAAGTGAGCCAATGGTAAGATTATTTTGGAAGAAACAGCTATTTGATTTAGGGCTAAAAGATTACGAAGGGAACTGTGATTTGTGCTGGAAGAAGTCGCTCAGAAAAAGGCTGGCCATCATCAATGAAAATCCTGATGTTATCAAACAATGGAAAGAGTGGGAGGATTCCGGGGAATTCGTTTTTGACAGAAACGGTTTTACGATGGACGAAATAGCCGGCTTGGCAAAAGCTAAATTTCGTCCGGTTATGGACAAAATGGAGGTTATCGATATGGCGCCATTCCTTTTCGATGTAGACATGGATTTAGAGTCTAAGTGTTCTTGCTATTGATATTTTAAAAATAAATTTGCACAATACAAATCACAAAATCATGATCTACGAATTTATCACACCATCCGACCCGATTACATTTAAAGCCGAATCCGACAAAGTAGCGTTCTTTTGCGCTTTAGCGCTTGGGAAAGGGAAAGCCGGAATGAAACGGCAAGACGGCGCAGAATGTGAAAGCCCTATGGTGTTCCTGCAATCCGACCCGATGCCTGACATTGAGGCTTACCTTGAATCTACTATTGCGGAATTTGGAGACAAGAACGCCGCCGATGTTGCCGCCTGTTTTGATTCGTTCGCCTACGGCAGTTTTTCAAGCCGCGCCGCGCATGATGCCAAAGTTGAATCATTTACCACCCCTGAGAAACTCGCTGAATATCTGACAGAACACGAAAATACCCGTTCGTCAATGTCTCAATGGGTAAGGTCGGCATGGCGTTACGCTGAAAGTTTTGATAAAAAAGCAAAGGAGCTATTGCAGGTTTGAAAAAGCCCCGTATATTTGGGGCGTCAAGAAAGTTTTGATATTCGGATTGGTAACCCGTCTTAAATGCCTTGTCAGAGGCGAACAAGAAATACATTCAATCGCCGATGCGATTTGAGCAATAGGGATGCTGACACATTCCGAAGGATTGCCTACCAAGGCTCCGTTGCTCAAATTCCATCGGCTTTTTTATTGGTAAAAATCCCATGTATAATAAAAATTACTTCCATACGCCTAACGAGGTCATCAAAATGATGATCGACCCGATTAAGGGCGAACTGGCAAAAGCAAACATACTGGAGCCGTCGGCTGGCATGGGGGCTATATGTGACTACATAAAATTGAGCGGCGCGAATAAGACGAAAATATTTTGCTGCGAGGTTGACGAAAATATGAGCGCCACGCTGAAAGGCAAGGGCTACAAGGTTTTGCACGGCGACTTCCTGAATTACAGCGGCGCTATGAATTTTGACCTTATCCTGATGAATCCACCGTTTGACCGTGGGGCCGATCACTTACTGAAAGCATGGGAGGTTATGAGGCATGGAAAGATCGTTTGCCTGTTGAATGAAGAAACAATCAACAACCCATACAGCGAGAGCCGAAGGTATTTATCCGACATCATTGCTGAGAACGGAAGTGTTGAATTTATTGGCAGCGCCTTTGATGATGCGGCCCGAAAGACATCCGTAGGCGTGGCTTTGGTCAGGCTAGAAAAGGTTTCGGAAGCATCTTCTACGACATTCGCCGGGAGCAAGACACAGATGGTTGAAGACATCGAACTAAGCTCCGAAACGGGAGAGATGGAAAGGGCCGACTTTATTTCGGCGTTGGTGCGTTCGTATTCAATGGCTGTGGCTGGTACTGAAAGACTCTTCCGGGCGATGAATGACTTTTCGCTTTACACAAGCGCTTTTGTCCGGGATTCGGACGCAAAGAAGCTATGCGCAAGCTTTTTCGAGACAAGCAGCAGAGACGGCTACGGAGCGGCGCACAACGAATTTGTCATGGCTTTGCAGCGCCACGCCTGGAATACCGTTTTTGATAAAAGCCGGGTTTCGGGTATGATGACAACCAAGGTGCGCGAGAAGTTCGAGAAATGGCGCGAAGAAATGGGCGGAATCGATCTCAACCAGGAGAACATAATGATGCTGTTCGACGCGCTGATTCAGCAACGCAAAGTGATCGCAGACGAGTGCATTGTGGACGCCTTCGACAAAATAACCTCATACGCTGAGCGTAAAGCACCAGGGGAGAAGTGGAAAACCAACAGCCTGTTCATGGTGCCGGAAAAATTCATCCTGCCCTGGATCGTTGAAAACTCACGGTACGGCGGTGGCCTCAGCATATACCACAGGGCGCATGACTTCCTGAATGATATCGACCGGGCATTCTGCCTGATATCCGGCAAATCATTCCCTGTATATGGCGCCTCTAAAGAGGAAGAAATGGGGTTCATTAAAACAACACTCGATGCAATACGGGATTGGTGCCGAGACAGAAACCAACCGCAGGAAAGCGAGTTCTTTGAATTCAAGTGCCACATCAAAGGAACGGTTCACTTTAAAGTGAAGGACAACCAACTGCTGGCAGAGTTTAACCGCCGCGCGTGCGCCGCCAAAGGGTTTGTACTTCCTGACGAGGAGAAATTCAGGGGCAAAGCTCGACGCGATCAAAAAGTAAAATAAATTCCATAAGTGCCATAAATGCCAGTTTGGAACTTATGGCACTTAATTTAAAATCCGCAACATCATGCTTGAACTAAACGACATCACCAAAAAACGCCTCATGTGGCTCCTGGCCCAGGCGAAACAAAACGGCGGCGTTCTGACGATCGACCGCAGGTACCCAGCCCCACCCATTACCGTAATGATTACCGACATCGCCCGTTCCTTCTACTCGGAGATGACGGTAAGCCGCCAGACACCGGGCGAAAACCCGATTGACGGCTGGGCATTCCGTGTGGTTTTTTTGAAAAACAGCATCGACAACAACCTGCCTATCTATCCAGCGATGTACTGTGACGAGGACTTTGGTCTACATCACCTGTGTTCCTGGGAGAACGATGTTGACCATGTGGAACGGTTGAGGGGCAAACCGCTTACCCGGGCGAATAGTGTAAAGCCACTCGTTCTGGAAATGCACGACCCATACATTAACTTGGCAATCCCTGTAATCGAACGCCACGTGGACGCCATGTGGAGAACTCATAACCTTCCAACGCTGAAACGACATGAACAACTCGCAACGGCTTAATGATATCCGAGCATGCGCAAGATCCATAAAACTTCGCATCCCATTTGAGAAGCAATACGACAACGTATTCGACATGTTGGACGGTATTATGCAGCTCTGTACCGATGCCCTTGAAGAAGAAATTACCATAAGCCCAGACTGCACAACAACTGTAACAATGCTTGACCCTGGTATTTTCGAGGTAACGCAATACATGCTTGATGGGCAATGGCTTTCAGTTGGCATTCCTAAACACCAGGCATACACGGAACAGGTTGAATGGTGTATCAGGAAAAAG
>ERZ650304.493-NODE-493-length-20641-cov-116.949043_pt1 | contig 20641 bp, 32 predicted proteins | sample MGYA00376240_ERZ650304 | MGnify/ENA primary metagenome ERZ650304 (study PRJEB26733, sample SAMN07839271) | wastewater metagenome | biome: small river; feature: stream; material: water | place: USA: North Carolina | collected 2016-03-01 ... | reverse complement strand
GTGGTGTGCGTGACCAAGTGAATGCTGGGCTGATTGCCAGAGCAGCTCAAGGCAAATTGATCTATCTCGACACAGCGTCGGCACTGATTAACCCAGCAACAAACAAATGGCTGCCAAACACGACAGACGATGGCACCCACACCTCAGCAAACGGACACTTGATCCGCCGAGACTACATCGCAGCACGCGCAATCAACTGGCGCGGATAAGCAGTTATGCAAATCAAACACCCGCTTCGGCGGGTTTTCTTTTTGGAGCACCAAGATGATCAAAGGGGAGTTGTATGGGTGATCAAAGCGTAGCACTGGCTCTTGCAGCTGCACATAAGACCGACTTGATCGTGTTGGGATGTGTGGGGGGCTTGGCGATGGGGGTGACAGCCGGTGTGCTGTACCCATTGCCGGACAATAGCAAGATCAAGTCAAAGCAGTTTAAGTGTTTGTTATCGGTTATGGGTGGTATCGCCGCATTTATCTACACGATTGGCAATGGCCAATTGACTGAGCTGTCGATGCTGTGGGTTGCTGGCGTTGCATTTGCGGCACCGGCGGCAGCTGAGGCAGTGCATACCATTACTGTTGGCATCGTCACCGGCGCCATCGAGGGCATTGCCCGTAAACTGGGGGGCAAATCATGATTTTGCAGCCATGCCAACTATGGGCACTTTGCCTACTTCTATGCGTCGCGGTTTTATTTATCCCCGACCGTTTAATCAACACGCGCCGCCGACCAAACAATGGGGCAGTGTTGCTGGTGATCGTTGCTAGTTTGCTCGGCATGATTGGCCAGCATCATTTGGCTGTGATTTGTGTCGGCGTTGCTGTACTGGTTTTGATGCTTGATAAGATTGCATCGATCCCGTCTTTGGAGATCAAGCCATGACATTACCTGAACCAGCTTGGCTTGTATCAGCTCGCAAAAACATCGGTGAGCGCGAGGTGAAAGGCTCGAAACATAATCCGCTGTTTTTGACATGGCTCAAACGACTAGGGGCATGGTGGGCAAACGACGAAGTGCCGTGGTGCGGCCTGTTTGCAGCAATCCATTTGTACGACTCTGGCCGTGGCATCCCCAAGCACTGGTATCGAGCATCAGCTTATGCCGAACCAGAGTATGGCACACGCTTGGATGATCCTTGTGTGGGGTGCTTGGCGGTATTTACTCGCACTGGTGGTGGTCATGTGGCTATGGTTGTCGGCAAAGACAAACGCGGCAATATCATGTGTCTGGGTGGTAATCAAGGTGATCAGGTGAGCATCATTCCTTTCAATATCGCTCGCAATCCTGTTTGGATTTGGCCGCCTATGGCCAATGGCGTGCGCAGCGCACCTTTGCCAGAGCGTTACAGTCTGCCGTTGCTCAAAAGCGACGGCAAGGTTTCGGTCAATGAGGCATAAAAAATCCCCCTGAACGAGCCGTTCAGGGGGTTTTTGTTTTGATCAGCACTCGTATTCGATGCCAAAAAACCGCAGGCTTTTTGCGATCAGGTCACAATTTGCTTTGTCCATCTCAATCATCGTGCAGTCTATGTTGAGGTCATAGCAAACAAGCCCCGTTGTGCCGCTACCCGCAAACGGGTCAACAACGGACTGCACATCAAAACAAGCCAAAATGTCTTTGAGCGCCTGTTGATTTTTGGCATGGCCATGTTCAGTGCGTCGCTCGCGTGGCGCATGAATAATTGATGGAAAATATGATGGCTCATGGGTGTCAGCACGCAAACAACCCTTGCGATTAAATTTTGATTTTGCTTTGCCTTTGGTGAAATAACAGACCAAGCAATGTGTGTATGCTGGCAAGTGGTAATGAATCGGTCGATTGGGCACGCATAATTCCATGACCAACTGAAAGCTCAACTTCCATTGATCCGCATATTTATATAACTCTAATACTTGGCGCATCGAGCAAATCAGTAGCAAATGATCGGCGTCATAGTTGTTCAAAATATCCGCCAGTTGCTTGCCGTCCATCTCAAATGGCGGGTCGGTCACGATCATGTTTGCTTTTATGCGTTGGGTTGCCGCATCGGCGTTAATGACTTTTAAGCGCATGTTTTAGCACCTTTTTGCATTTTGTTGGGTTTGTTGCTGACAGGTCTTTGGCTGTAAAGTGATCCATGAAAAAATCGAGTGTCGGCTCATTGCCTTGCGTCCAGCGGTTTAATTCGCTTGGCGGCGCCACATCTTTTAGGCTCTCAAACATCCACGACGATAGCTTTGTGCACAGGTCTTTGTATGCGCCTTGCAGCCCCGCAAATATCCAACGCGGTGGCATGGGCACAGTCTGTAGTGCTATCTGATGCTCAGCGATAGCCTTGGCTTTAACCGCATTGATCTCGCGTTGTTTGGTCTCATCTCGCCACTTACGCACCAAGTCAACAGGGATGATGTTGGCTTGCACCAGTGCATCGTTCACTGCCACGGTGCTATGAATCCAGTTTTCTGTGCCACAATGTGGGCAGGTGGATAGATATACATTGTAGGTCTTGTGGCATGTTCGGCAATCAGTGACCGGCTCACTTTTGTTCTCTGGCAGACCGTACAGTGACCACACAATTTGATCGTCCGGCAGACCATGCCGCAACGTATTTGCAACGTGATCTAAAATGATGGCATGTTGACCGTTTGGCTTTGGCCGCAATACACGCCCGATCATTTGTCGCCACAGCACAAAACTAGCGGTCGGGCGCAGCACTTGCACCACTTCAATTTCGGGCAGGTCAAATCCTTCTGTTGCCATTTCGACGTTAATCAGCACTTGCACGTCACCAGCTCGAAAGGCATCAATCCGGCGCATGTTGTCAGCGATGCTGAGTTTTGATGCGATGTATGTGCTACTGATTCCGGCGGCTTTATATGCGTCGCTAATTGCTTCGGCGTTGGCAATGCTGACTGCAAACACAAGGCCGCGCTTGCCGCGTGCCAGCCGCTGGTAGTGCTCGACAATCTCGCCGCAGATGACAGTTTTGTCGATAGCATCGGATAAGCTGCTCTCGGTATAGTCACCGGTACTGCCGATCTTGAGCGCCTTCCAATCAACCGATGTAGGAGGGCAGTAGAGTTCGTACTCGCTTAAATGCCCACGGGCAATCAGTGTGGCCGCGCTGTTGTCGCGCAGTTGATCGGCTTGCACCAAGCGATCAAATAGGCCGCCGCAATCAACATGCAGCCCTTGGCCATCTAAGCGGCAGGGCGTAGCGGTAAATCCTAAAAACTGAGCGTTCGGAAAAATATCAGCGAGTGATGCCCACATGTTGTCTTTTGCGGTGTGGTGGGCTTCGTCGATGATGATCTTAAACGGCTGATTGGTATCAACGGGCAGTCTGCCGCGCTTGTGCCAACTGATCAGACTTTGAATAGATGCCACATGCACTTGACCACCAAATTCAACACCGGCGCGTCGCTGCACCAGCTGGCAGCGTTTTTGGATCTTGGGTGTCGCAATCACACTATGATCAATCTTGAGCTTTGTCAGTGTGTCGCTGATTTGCTCGACCAGCATGTTGCGATGCGCTACGCAAATTGTGGGCTGGTGCTTGGCGACGTGGGCAATAATTGGTGTCTTTCCGCCGCCGGTGTCGAGCTGCACCACGTCATGAGTGGTCGAGTTGACCACTTGATCATAGATCGACTGTTGATAATCGCGCAGGATCACTGGAAACCCCATTGCGCAGTGAGCGCATTATATTTTGCAGCCATTGCAAACGCTTCGGGCGTGCCTTTTTCAAGCGCCTTGAACTCAGCAAGCATGGCTTTTTGAGAAGCAACAAACTCAGCAATCTGTCGTCCGGTTTTATCGCGGTTTTCGATCCAGAACTTTGAGTGGGTCAGCAAGCCTTGAGGGTCGCAAACGATGATTGCATCGTCCATCGACATTTCCGTGAGCTTTTGCTCACGGATGGTCTCAGCCCATTTCTTTTGGGCAGCAGTGCCTTTGAGTGCACTGCCACCAAAGAATTTATACTTAGTAGTCGTCTGCATAGTCTTGGATTATCTCCGCGTTAGCTTTGTCTGCTTCGGCCACTTCTTTCTCATACTTTCCAGTCGATACTGGCATAGTATCAAGATCGCTAAACCAAGCATCTGGCTCAACCACATAGCCCTGCTGAACCATAAAAAGCATATGAGCTATGCTGCACATCGCATACTCACGCACATCAAATCCCTCTTTTTGATGCCGGTTTTCCCAATCATGCATTGCTAAATAGCGCATTGTGTTGTGCGCCGCTGACCCACGTCCGATTTCTTTGCGAGCAATCTCAATTAACTGCTCAGCGAGCCACGGTTGCACATAGTGATAACCATCACCAGTCTGATCTCCTTCGACCAACTTGGTCATTTTGTGCAGATTGGCGTGAGCCATCTCCTCTCCGTTCTTGTTGATGATCTGCCGTGCAGTTTCGCGCAGACCACCAATTAAACTAATCATCACGTTTGCAGTTTGACGATACATGTGAATCATGTCGAATCCCCTTATTTGCTGTTTGCTGCGAGCCAGTTTTTTGCGATGCGCACGGCGAACTCGTACATTGCGTTTGCATCACCTTCAAATTTTGCAGTACCACGAACGCCGAGTTTTTTTGCTAACTCAAAACTTCCGTATGCGCGCAGATCTTCAAAAACAAATTCGTTGGTCTTTAGGTCGATGTACATTTTTCCGAAGCTGATGCCGTGATCTTCAAAGGCGTTCATCACGCTTGGCTTGCTGTTGTCGATGTATGCACGCAGACCTTTCCAGTCGTTCAAAGTGCGTTTGTGGCAGAAAAATTTTACAGCCACAGGAATTTTTTTGACTTCAGCGATGATGTCTTGCAAGCAAGCGCCGAATGTGGTGCGGTAGTCGTCGCCTTTTTGGATCACTGCGCGGGTCAGTGCGTGTGCGCGTTTGAAGATTTTGCTCATGTCCATGATGTTTCCCCTAGGGATAGCCGTTTGCGCTAATCGCTCCGGTATGTGTTTAGTATATACCAATTGGTATACTTTTGAAGATAGATAGATCAAAATTTATCGCCGTTCGTCGCCTTCCACCATGCTACAATCAACTCAACCCCCGCCAAGCCTATGACCTTCGGTTACGCTCAAATCGTGCGGGTTTTTCTGCACCCTTTCTTAAATCCTTTCTTTTTCATACTTTCCTTTCTTTTGATCGGCGGGTTTTTATTTGACAAAACACCCCTCAAAATCAAATAACGATCAAATGGCCGTCAAATAAGAACCTGCTAAAAGTAGCTAAAAGCGACTAACTTTTCAGCCCATCAAGATAATCAGCCCACCATTGCAGCATTTGCCGCCGCTCCTGTAGGTGGTCGGCGTGGTTATAGCTCCGGCGCGTGACATTGCGGTCAACGTGAGCAAGCTGCAGCTCAATCCAGTCAGCATTAAAGCCATTGGCGTTTAGGATGGTTGATGCAGTGGCGCGGAAATCGTGGCCTGTGGTGTCATCCAACTCCATGTATTGCAAGGCGCGGTTTATCGTCGTTGCGCCAAGCGGGTGCATGGGGTATTTGGGGGAAGGGAAGCACCAGACATTTGCCCCGCTGTACTTTTTGTGCTCGGTGAGTAAATCGACAGCCTGTTTTGACAATGGCACCAAGTGCGGTCGGCGCTTTTTCATCAGTTCTGCCGGAATCGTCCACAGCCCACCAGTTAGGTCTATATCCTCCCATCGAGCGTGTCGCGCTTCTTTCGTCCGCGTCATCGTCAAAGCCATTAGGTGCATACACCCTTTTACTGATGTTGAGCCTTGGTAGGTTTTAAGCTCGTGCACCAGCTTTTTAAGTTCATCGCTGCTCAGGTGTCGCGCGTGCTCCACGTCTGGACGTTTGACCACCCTACGCACAACATAGGTTGGGTCAGTCTCAGCACGCAGCGTCTGCACGGCGTACTGAAACACGGCGCTCATAAATTGCCTGTTATTGATCGCGGTAATCTCGCCGGTGACGTTTTTGCGCTGTGTCTCTTTGCGTACACGGGTGATCGTGTTGTTGATAATCGTCAAAACGTCAGATGGTTTTATTTTGTCGATAGGCGTGTCACCAATGGCGGGCAATATGTCCTTGGTCATCGCATCATTGATCTGGCGTAGGTACGTTTGGCTTTTGCCTGCCATGCGCTCAGTCAGCCACTCTTGATAGATCGTGGCGAATGTATTGTTTGCTTTGGCCTTGGTTTGCGCCTTCTCCTGCCGTTTTACTTCGACGGCATCAACACCAGACTTAACGATAGCGCGTAGGTCTTGGCACTGCCTACGCGCTTCGGCAAGCCCCACCAGTGGATACTCTCCGATGGTCATCATCGTGGCGCGGCCTTCGAGCATGTAGCGGTATCGCCAAAACTTTTTTCCGCTTGGCTTGATCTCTAGGCATAGGCCAAGACCATCGCTGATGCGGTACACGCGCTCACGGGGTTTGGCACTTTTTACTTTCTGTTCGTTGAGTGACGGCATGGCAATTTGAGTATTTTGGCCGAATACTCAAATGCGTACTCAAAATGATTTGAGAAGATTTGAGAATCGGTGAGAATGAATGAGAAGGGTTAGGCTTGGATGATATAGGGTTTATATAGTTTTTGATAACAAATGATAAGACATGAGAACATGATTTATCTTTTCGATCATCAGAAGCATTTTTTGCCTATCCTGTTGATTGCAAAAGATTCATGGCGGTTCGAATGCTGCTGATACTCAAAACCGTACTCAAAACGAAAAAAGTAACAGCAAAAATAAAGGCCGCGCAGTGGCGGCCGTGATTGTAACACTGATTTTATCAAGCGGCATCTGTCACAGACTCCACAGTCTCGCCACTTGATTTTTTGACCACCGATTCAACGTAGTCGCTCATCCAGTACGCACATCTCCCATCAAACATTGGCCGTTTGATCTCACCAGCGCCCATGCGGCGGTAAAGCGTGGGGACTGAGAAGCCCAGACGCTTTGCAAACTCTTTTGGTCGTACCCGTGTTGTACCCGTCATAACTCAAATCCTCCATCTAAATCTTCATAATCCGGACAGTCGTTAAAACCTAGATCCTCGTCTGCCCAACCGCGCATCACAGCACGTCCATTGAGCAAAGCTCCTTAGGGATGTCTACCCACTCGCCGAGGTGCATCAAGCAAACGCAACGCGCTACGGCCTCTGCACGGGTCTTGCCATCTGCAACAATGTAAGATGACTCACTGCCTACATCTCGACTTTTGGCAGTCCAACTGTCGCCAGCAATCAATTCGATGCGATACTCTCTGGACAACCATGCAAACAAAGCAGGATTGACGTGATTGAATGGTGTTGCGCCATCGAATGGGACACCATTTGCTCTCTTTTGCACCCATACAGTGTTTAGCTTGATTTGAGGTTTTAGCCCCAAAGCCTTAGCCAACGCCCAATCAAGCTGCGCCGCTTTAAGACCTGCTGTTAATAGCCGCATGGTTTTCATGACACCACCCCATCAAGAATTTCCAAACACTGCTGAACAAAAACGATCTCTTTGAGATTGAGTTGGTTGTAGGACTCAACCACCCATCTTTGGGTTGGCATACCCATGTAATGATCATTGATAAATTCACAAAACGTCATGCCGGATGGATAAAAAACGCCGATAGCTTCTGGGTGATTTACAACCGAATCGCCCATGTCGTGGTCACACTCAAAATTAGGATTCAGGGCTTTTACGGCAGCCTTGATTTTTTCGACCTTTTCTTTGCTGATCATGCCGCCACCTCTTTTGACAAATCTTTGTGATGTACCAAATCAGGATCACGAGCCACACTTAGCCCAATACCTTGCTTTGATCCAACCAAGTACACACCTTCGCCTTCTTCAACGATCATTTCTGTGAGTCGCAGCTCACGACCGACCGGCCATTTCACTTTGGCTTTCATGTGTTCGAGTGCAGCCACACGCTGTTTACGGTCTGCTGTGAGCAGGATTTTGTACTGTCTCATGCTGCCACCTCGTACACGGTTGTGAAATACAGTGGACTGCCAACCAACTGACCATGATCAACCATGTATTGGACTGCATCAGCGATGTCATCTGGGTGCATTCCGGTCAACTCATGTACCCGATCAGCAGTCGCGCCGCCGTATGTTTTGATGATTTGCAGCACACGGCCTAAGATGTTGTTAAAGACCGGTGAGTAGTCCGATGGGGCTTTAACGGGCTGATCTACGCAGGGTATAGGGCAGGCCGCATCATCCTGTTTTTGTTCCGATACGGGATTTACCGTTTCGCGTTCAATCGGGTTACCCCACCAATTGGTTGTGTCGTAGCCTTCGCCGATCAAACAAGTTGCATAGCCACGACGACGCAGCCAACATAGTGTTGTCGTGCCTCTTGGTTCGCACTCATGCGCATAAGCTCGCCCGTCGCTATCAACAGCAGCCCAGCGATATTCCGGCGGCAGGCCGACAAACACGGATTGGTCGAGCTGCTTGGGTTGGTCTACGGGAATTACCGTAGGCGTGCGGACATTTGGGTTTTTAAGCACCATCACCGAATTATCAAGGTCGTGACTTGTTGCGTCCTTGACAAAAATCCAGCCAAAACCGCCAAAATAAACCTGCACAGCATTACCGACATCCTGCAACCAAGATCCAGTGACAAGGCTATAGTGAGTCGTGCCAAGTGGTGCATTTGCCCAATCGGGTTCAGCATGGACTACCTTGACTGTATTGGATTCGGGCAACTCATAAGGATTGCTTAGTGGTTCAGCTTTGTCCAAAAAGCACTTTTGGTCGACACTGCAAATATGAGCGGTGCATGTTTGCTCACATGTTGGCTTGGGTTCGACCAACTCTACGGAGTTTCCAGAGGGTTCGATCTCCGCTTTTGCACCTAGTGCGACTTCGACCAGTGCAGGCTCATCATCAGCCAGCACCCACTTTGCACCTTGCTTAACTGCCCCCAACTCATCGAGAGCAGCTTGGGCATTGTGTGGGCTGGTCTGTAGCTCGGTTTGGATCTGGCGCATGTTTAGGCTGTCGTACTGCTCGAACAGGGCTGTGAGCTTTTGCAGATGCTCGCGCTTTGCTTTTTTAGTCATCACATCATCCTCGATGTACCCCGCGCCTTGCGGGGCGGTGTGGGTTTAGTTAATGCGCATTGCATTGGCGGCCATGATTTCAGCGCGTTTGCTACCCATCTTCATGACGAGCGCAAGGCGTTCTTTTTCATCTGCGTGGTGGTCGATACGCATAGCTTTGATGTTGTCCAGATGCGCGACTTCAGATGCAAAGTTGATTAATTGGACAATCTCGGCATAGGTCGCTGGTGGTTGCTCCTCTGGCACTGGCACTGATGGAGCGTGAGCTGGTGCAGCAACATCGACAGCCTGTGCATGTCCGGCGGTGATCGAGTACCGACGCTTGCCACGAGCGCGGATCTCATCATCGGTTGTATCAACAATGATTGCGCTTGCAGGGTGTTCGATATTGTCGATAGGGGCGAGCAGCGCGGTTAGCTCACCGGTGATGCTGATAGCTGCTGTGACGGTCTTATTGTTCGGGGTTTTTGCAATCCAACCGTCTGCCATCTTGGTGAGATATACGGTTTCAGTGTTGGCCGTGCGGCTATCGTCAATCGTAAAGACCTGATTTTCGCATTTGGTTTCCAGTCGATTGATCTCAAACACGCCTGTCTTGTTGCAACGTTTGAGCACACCCTTGACGGCTTCAAACGCGGTTTGTGTGCTGCTGGCCACTTGATCATCGTGCATGGCATACCACTTGCCATCTTTGAGCGATACGGTGACTGTTGGCAGGTCTGTAGCGTGCTTTGGCTGCTCGATGTCTTGCACTGGCGCAACAGGGGAGGGATTGGCACCAATCAACAAATCTTCGAGTCGTGCGCCATTGGCGATTTGCTCGCGCAGCCAATCGGGTTGCTTGCCCCGACCTGTCCATGTTTGCTCTGGGTTGGCAGGATTGCAGTACCGTGGTTTTGCAGGTGGGCAACGGCTTTCGCTCTCATTTTCAACTGGTGCAAGGACGCTTTCAGCAATGGCCACGCCATCAGCAAAGGCTTCGCTTGGTTGCCCCAATTCAGCAGTGTGCAGTTTTTGCACATTGCTATCGGTAGGCTCACTATCAACCTGTGGGGCTTCGGGTGCAATTTCGGCAACTTCGGGTTGCACTGGGGTAGCAACTTCAACGGGTTGCTGAATTTCTGGGGTGGTGGCCTGTGCAGCGTAAAAACTATCGATTGTGTCAAATTCAAATGGGATCATTTGCTCTGAAATTGGACAGCGATGCTTTGGCTCTGAATCTTCTGGCCACCACGAATCGCCAGTAGGTGCAGGCTGATCAAGCGCATCAAGCAAAAGATCATCAGCATTGTCGCTGTGCTGTAGCTGTTCGCTTGTTGGCGCTGACCAATTGCGGATAACACCAGTTTCGATGTCGATGTCCAAATGATCGGGCAGCCAGTTCACTGCGTTTGCACACTGAATGCTTTCACCAGCAGCATCGAGCACGCTTGCTTTGGTCACTTCGACTTTGACGGTAGTCACTGCCACTTCGGTCACTACAACTTTTTTCACTAAAAGAGCCATTTTTCACATCCTCAAATTCGATAGATGCGCCCCGCAGGGCGCGGGGGTCTTAGTAACGGCTTGATGAGCCGTAGCTGTATGGGTTGCTTGGCTGCTGTGGTTGCTCGGCGTGCTCATGCTGCTGTTGGTTGACCTGCTGCATACGCTCAAAAACCTCATCGGCTTTTGTGTGGCCAAGTGGTTGCGGTGGGATGTCAACCACACTTGCAGCAGCTTCGGGAATCACAGTGCGCAGCGTGTCGTTGTCGATAGTTGATTCATCGACGGCTTGAGCCATGCTGATTTGTGGGCTGTACTGCAAGCGTTTGCACATGCGGCGGATAACGGTTTTTCGGGCTTGTTCGCCGTACCACTGATTCCATACAGGGCTTGCACGGGCAACAGCTTTAGCCTTTTCGACTTCGGCGCGTGTCATCCACTCGACCATTGGCTCACAGTCTTTAAAATGCACCACGGCATAGACGTGAGTGATTTTTGTATCGACCTTTTGGGCGTTCATGTTTGGGCGGTGCACGACCTTTGGGGTGCTGCCCAAGATCACTTCAAAATGATCACCTTCATATACGGCTTGCACGTCAATATGGCTGATCGACGGGTTGCGTAGTGCAAGCGCGATATAGCCCTTGTAGCCAATGCGCAAGACTGGCCCGTTCTTGTCAACGAACATGTACGCATGGCCTTGTTCTGCGCCAATCTCCAGACCTAATTGACCTGCAACCATGACGCACGCACACACTTTGTTTGCATCGGCTTGTGCTAGAGCCTTGTCTTTGCGGCAAGCGGTGATAGCCAAGCGAGCCAGTTTTTTAGCAAGGCCAGCACTGCCTGTAATGACTTCCAAAGCCTGACAAACTTCGGGTTTTTTCAACATTTTTTCTGCTGTTTCAGCTTGAGCTTGATCTTGATACATGGCGGTTTCCTTATGCTGCTGTGGTGTATGCGTCTTTGTTGCGGACGCGCTGTAGTGTTGGGGTGTCTGAGCCTTTGCGCTGTGTGCGGCGGAATGCGTGAGCGCCGTCAATGCTCAATAGACGTGCATCACCCATGTACTGAGCGATAGCGGCCTTGAGCGCGTCGGATTTGTTGGTCAGGGTTTTAATTTCGCTGCTGAGTGCATCGCGGTTGCCTTTGAGTGCGCGGATCTCATCGTCTAGCGCGTCGATTTGATAAACCGCATCAATCAACGTCTGCTGTGTGTTGTCCTCGCTGGTTGTGTCGATGTTCACCACCTTTTCAGTGAGCATCGGCCACAAGATGCGGCAATCGTTGGGGTTGACGGGTGCAGGTGCTTTACCTGATTGCCACTCGCCCCACATCTTGCCCGTGACCTTGATGATCTCGGCTTGCATCTGTGGGTGTGCGTCAATGCGATAAATGCGCTTGTCATACAGGCTGAAAAACACCACAAGCCAACCGTGTGACGCGCCCGAACACATGATCTGGGTTTGCACCTGAATCAAGTAGTCGGTCGGGATTTGGTCTGTGCCATCCTCGCCCCACTCGGCATAGTGAATCGACGTTTTGCAGTCGATAGGTGCGCCATCATCGGCCACCATGCCGTCAGGTGTGGCAAACAACCAATGGGCTTGTGGGTGCTGTAGGCTGCTTTTGTTGGGGAAGCATTTCATGCCTGTGCGGTGCTCAAACAGGCTCAACAGGGCAGGCTCAAGCCAAAAGCCCATGAGCTGGTGCTCCTCGTATGGCTCAGGCTGATAGCCCGCTTGTTTGCTTTCCCATACCTTCACTGCTGTTTTGCCAAAGCGAGCAAAACCGAAAAGGGCAGGGACTTCACTTGCCCCAATCCCTTTTTTGCGCATGTCATGCCATGCAGGTGTGCCGTGTTCAACTTGCAACATGATGATCACCGAATCCCGTAAGACAACAAAAGGCCAAGGGCAACGCCAACAACCAATCCAATCAAATCACCAACTAAACGCCCCATCATTCGCGCTCCCAAATGACAGTGATTGAAGGGTCTTGAATTTGCTTGAACAGCAGTTCTTGCTCGCTGTCCGTGAGAATGCCAACGGCATAAGCGGCATCGACCAAACCCTGTACATACCAAGAGTTCTCTTTGCCTTTGCGCAGGTCTTCGACGCTGCGTTTGATCAATTTCAAAAGTTCCATGATTCCCTCCAGTTGCCCCCTTTCGGGGGCTTTGTTCTTATCGAGTGGCGAGGTATTCGTTGATTTCGTCGTATTGCTCTTGGGTGAGCACGATGCTTGAACCGATTTCAACGTCTGGCATGTCTTGGGTATCAATCACGACAACATCACGACGCGATACAGAGGTCAGGTCGGTCACTTTTTCAGTGCCGTAAACTGGCATCCACTCAACATCTGCATCGGCTTCGATGACCAGCATTTGATCGCCCGAACCAACCAAGGAAAAGGTGATGGTGTCGTGGTCAACATTGATTTCGCTGTGCAGGTCAACTTTGAAAGTTGGAAGGGTGCGCAGTGCTGCGGCTTGGGGAATGGGTTTAACTGCTACGTTCATGAGTGCTACCTCGTTGGGGGCTTGCTAGGCCGGTTTGTCTTGGTGTTGTTATAATAACAATGTTATTATTTTTGTGCAATAGCATTGTTATTTTTTAGGAAGTTACATTGTTATTTTTTACAAAAAACACAAACAAAAAAGCCCGCATTTGCGGGCTTTTTCTACTAACCGTGTTATCTCATCAGACGTATATGCTGTACAACCGTTCCAATGATCTTCACATCGCCTTTGGTAGAGTGAATTGTGGCAAAATCTGCATTCAGTGGCACAAGGTCAAAAACCTCAATACCATCATCGCTCACGCCTCTAGCTCTATATTTCTTGAATGTTGCTTCTGCGTTACCGTTTTGTGCAACAACAAAGTCGCCAGGCCTTGGTGCTACATCTGTATCAACAACAATCACATCACCCTCTTTAAATTCGGGCATCATACTGGTGCCTAATACTTTTGCAGCAAAAGTGTTGTCACTAACGTCTATGTGAACGACAACCATTTCATCATGGTGGTCTTGCAATATTGCCTCCCTCCAGTTTCCTGCCTGCACAAATGTCAGGATTGGTACTTGTTTGAAAGGGAATTCAGTTCGCTCAATGTTTGATGTCGGTCTACTCTCTATTGATGTAGCTGCTTGAGCAATTTCGGCAGCAATTTCAGGGCTAATATCTTCAGGCTTAACCCCAAAAAATTTAGAAAGTTTTGCAACCGTTGGAATGTTTAAGGGTGTGCGGCCATTTATGTACGCACTAAACGCCCCTTGAGTGTTCCAGCCACATGCTTGAGAAACATCCGCTTGAGTGAGCTTCCTTCCCACCGCCTTAGCATCTTCCTGTGCTTTTTCCCAAACAACGCGCAAACGCTCAACATCTCTCAGACGTTCATCTGTCAATGGTTTCCTGTTGGTCATGATGCACATGTCGATAGCCTTGGTGGGTTATAGCTTAATAACGGAATTATTAAACATCAAATAACGATGTTATTGCAAGAAAATAATAACAGTGTTATTTTTAGGGCATGGATGGGAGTGATCATGAAAACATTGTTATTAACTGAGTTTGTTGCTCAGTCTGATGGACAAGACGAAGCAGCAAAGCGGCTAGGGTGTCATCAAACCGCCGTAAGCGCTGCATTGCGGAACACTCGTGATATTCGCATTCAGCTTAAAGGGGATGAGGTGGTTGGCGCATTTGAGATCAAGCCAGCGTTTGATCTTGGTATTGCAATTGATGAGGCAGACAAGTCTGGTCTTTACCAATTGATGCAAAAACCAAAAGCCCCTTATGTGAAAAAACCCCGCCGACCAAAAGGCTGACGGGGTTTTTGGCTTTCCAGACTCGCACCGCTAGCAACAGTGCATTGGAAAGCCCCAAGACGAAACGGGGGTAGCAGCCCGCGTTCCAAACCAACAGAGCAAACAAGCTCATTTAGCAAAGGAATTTAAGCATGTCTTTATTACATGACGCAAGTCCAGACAACAAAGATCAGCGACAAGATTTGTCAATCGCTGATCTACACCGCATCAACACCAACCTGCAAGCACAGCACAACCACGACATGCGCGTGCTGTTCACCCAAGATCAGGAAAACCAGTCTTTGCGTGCACAGGTTAAAACCCTTACACGTCGAGCCGAATCTGCTGAACGTAAAGCCGAACGCCTAGAAAAAGAAAACTCCAATTTGCGAGAAGCTCGACTCAAAGAAATCGAAAAAATGCCCATGCTTGAGTCGGGCGGCTCAAGTGACCGTTTCATGTTTGGCGTGATTGTTGGCACCGCGATCACATCGTGTTTGGGGTTGGTCGGTGTTGCTACGGGGGTGCTGCTATGAACGCACTTGTTCGACCACCCCTCACCGCTGCTGATGTGGTCAGAAATGCGCTGATGCGCCAAATGTTTGCCGCGTTGGTTGCCGCCAAGATGGTTGGTGTCCCACAAGAGCGCGTCATCAGTTTCATGAAAGGTGGTGACCTCGATATGTGGTCAATCAAACGCCTTGCCGATGGTCTTGATGCCTACAACAACAACTTAGAGCCAATTGACGACGATGACGACAGCGCAATGTTTTGGGCTGGTACATGCGGCTTTGGCTTTGCCAGTCGCGCCATTTTGCCGACCCAAAACTTTCAAGAGCGCCCACCAATGATGTTTGGCGAGCGTCCAGCAACCGTATGTGGAGCAAAAGCAAAATGACTCAACAACAGCTTTGTGCCAACGCCTGCCCATTGGCAACCAATGCCACCCCATGCGCCCGTTGCGAGTTTCGCTCGGGCAAACCCTCGGCCAAGCGTCTGACTGATCTTTTCGGTGATGCCACTACACAGACATTTGCGCCACTCGCTGCGCCAGCTCACCGCCACGATGTTGAGTTGGATCGCCATTACGCAGACTTGGATATGGGGTGGGGTGAGTGATGCAGCTTTTACCGTACACACCAATGACAAAGGACTTGCCCATGCCACTGACTGACGTTGATCAATCGGGTTTTGACTGGCACAAGCACCCACATACCAAGATTCTGCTGAGTGCTCGTATTCGGGCGCTCAAGCCAGCACACAAGGGCATGTTGTGGATGTTGATGGAACATGCAGCCCTAGAAGTTCCATTTGCAAGCCTGCCGAGTGATGCAGAGCGTTTGGCTGAGATGGCAGGCGTAGCACTGCCTGTATGGTCGAAAGCTGCTGATGCGGTACTGGGCGCAGCCTTCGTGTTGTGCTCAGACAATCGTTGGTACTGCCAACTGCTCACAGACGCATTGCCACAGCACAAGCAACCAGAGCAAGAGAGCAAGCCTTCCAATGCCAAAAAGCCAGTAAACCCCGATATCAGCAACAAGCGTTCTGCTGCTGCAAAAGCTCGTTGGGGTTCTGAAAATGCAAAACAGAATGCAAATGCTGATGCACAGCCTATGCAAAATATGCAAAACCAAAATTTGCATGATGCAAAACAAATGCAAAATGCAGATTTGCATGATGCAAACGCTATGCAAAAACATGCAAATGAGGGGGATATAGGGGGAGATTTAGATTTAGATCAAGAAAAAGATTTAGAGAAAAATACTCAAGAGCCTTCTTGTGCAACGGCAGGCAAGGCGAGTGCTGTCGATTCGATGTTTGCAGTGTTTTGGGCTGCATACCCTCGCAAGATCGGCAAAAAAGACGCACTCAAGGCGTTCCAGAAGATCAAACCTAATGACGATCTTTTGCAAACCATGCTTGATGCGGTAGCAAAACAATCAAAATCCCATGATTGGCTCAAGGAAGGCGGTCGCTTTGTTCCTCACCCAACAACATGGCTTCGTGGTGAGCGTTGGAGTGATGACGTTCAACAACTTGAAAAAGCCCCCCAGCCACCTGTAGCACAGCGCCCATTAAACCCACACAGTCAAATCCGTGCGAATCGTGCAGCAGCAATGAACGCACTTAACGAGCCGTCGATCTTAGATGTGACCCCAACCACTGGGGGGCAATCATGATGAATATGCCAGTACAACAAGCCCTCGATGGCATGGCTCTCGATGATGCCCAAAAGGTCACACAAAGCGTTTACCGCGCCCTGACAGTCCCTCGTGCCAAAAACCAAGAAACCGGTGAGCCAATCCCAAACAGCAGCATCATGGATTTACTGTTTGACATGCTCGATGCTGCATATCCGCTCAAGTGGCGCGGTGCATATCCAACGATTGAAGATCGTGAGATGTGGATGGGTGTGTGGGCTGAACGCTTTGCAAATGAGCGTATCGATCAAGCCCGTATCAAGCTCGCTATGTCCCAAATCGGCATGGTGCAAACTGGTTTTGTGCCAACGCTTGAGGAGTTTGTGAAAGCAAGCCGCCCTGTCATCGACTATGAAAAAGCCTATGCGTTTTGCCTGTTCCAGTGGAAAAAGCGCTATGTGCTCAAGACTCGTGACAACTGGGCGAGCCATAACATTGCCAACGTCAAAGACCGTCAATTGTTTGCGGCTGCATGTGAGATGCAGGTCAGCATGGACGCGGCGACTGAGTACCGCACAGTCAAACAGCAATGGATGTTGGTGCTCGATGAGATGGTAGCGCGTGATGACTTGCCACCGGTGCCGCCTGTGGTCATCGAAGCCCCCAAGATCACCATGAGCGCCGAAGCCAAGGCCGAGTCAGAAAAGCCCATTATTGGCACTCGTGACCCATCTATTGAGTTTGCTGATCAAGGTCAGCTTGCGTTGATGCTCAACAGCACCCGTGAGCTTTACAAGGCGCTGCGTCGGTCATACGTCGATATTGCACACGATGACCCATTACTCGAAAAGTGGGTGTCGTCTGGTATGGCCGAGCGCGTTATCAGACAAGCCCAATCAGCAGCTACACGCCCCAACACTCGGTTGATGCGGTACATGTGGTACACACCCCAACAGATGGCCCTGCATGGTACTGGGGGTGCGGCATGAAGTCCTACGCATTACCTAGTTGTGACAAAGACAATTTTGCACGCACTGGCCTAGCCGTCGTCTGGTGTCCAAACAATCGCGCACCACAGCCGCCCAAAACTGAGCCAATCGACCATGCTGATCTAATCCGCCCATTGACCAACTGCCACCGTCACTACCAAGCGTCTGTCATCGTGCAGAGCGGTGAGCGTGTGCTCGTGGATGGCGTTGAGTGTGTGGTTCGTGAAGTCCAGATGTCCTTGAGTCGTGACCAAAGCGAAGCACGTTTTGAAGCGTGGAGGGTGCAGGTATGAGCTACGAGGCCATCGAAGATTATTTGAAGCGTGGCGGAGAGATTAAGGTTTTACCGCCTGCGCCCAATCAAAAGTTTGATCTGCGAAATGTTGGAATGCGATTACTGCAAGAGCTATCTGAGCCAAAAACTCGCGATCAGGTCAAAATGACGGATGATGAATTTCGTCTGGCATTAAGTAAGTTGAAAAAATGGGGGTTTGCAGTAACGGTTAAAAATGGGAGGTATTCGGTATGAAATGGTCTGAAAGCCTTATTATGGAGAAAATCGCACGTTTTCATTTTAACTGTAAACACTTAATGGTTATTCCGCGTTGCAAATGGACGGGGCATGAGTGTGATATTCTTTGCGTAACAAAATCGCTCAAGATTATTGATTTTGAAATAAAGATAAGTCGCTCAGACTTTTTTGCAGACGCTAAAAAATCAAAATGGTTTCAGCCAAGCGACAAAGTTTGGAAGCACTACTACATCATGCCAGATGAAGTATACACACCAGATTTAATTGAAAGGATGGCTGATAAGGATAGCGGTATTTTGACGGTGTATACCGCAGATGATCGTTTTTATATCGTTGAGCGAAAAAAGGCAATTGCAAAAAAAGACGCAACCAAACTCACGCATGGGCAAGTGATAGACATTGCACGACTGGTATCACAGAGGTTGTGGAAATGAATAAGCGCGAAATGTCTGCTGCGATATCTGCTGACTACGAAGCATGGCTTGCGGGTGTTAAGCATCGCTCCGCTTTGTTTGACGAACCGGTTAAAGCAAAGCCAGTTGTTCCAGTGACTAAAAAACCCACTGCGACCATCCATAAGGTTGCAAAAAAGCCATCGAAAGTAAAAAGGCTGAAAGTATACAAAAGACCGCCGCCCGATGAGCCGATAATTGACGCGGTCAGGGCTTGCTTGATCAAGCCACGTCTTAAAACAGAGGTGGTAGATATTGTATCTAAAAAGTTTGGCGTGAACAGAAGGTCTGTATTTAATGCAATCAAAACCGGTTTTGTATTTAAGCAAGCAAGGATGCCAGCACGAACCGCCACACTAATGTTTGTTGATGAAATACCTAATTCATTTGTGAGGGAGTTTGAAATATCAGTCTATAAAAAGAATTTTGCTGAAATATTTAAAGTTGGCAGCGGAACAATTGCTAATTTTTCGCGCGTACTGGACAGAAACTATTCGCAAATGAGGGGGCAGTTGGAGTTACTTGTTGGTATTGGTGCAATGACTAAAGATGGAGGGATTTATCGTGAACAGATATGAATTTGAAGCGATGATGAGAAGGTATGCGATTGATAAAAACATAGACATAAATTGGATGTCGATCAGGCTGATGTACCAGCGTTATTGCTGTGGTCTGTACTGTGATCACGTCCGCTACGCCTTGATGGAGGTGCAGCCATGAGCAAGCCATATCTCGCATCGCTCACAGCGATCAACAGCATCCCCCAGCAAACATCAGCACAAAAGATCCAAAGCGACATTGCGGATTGGCTGGCGCAGGGTAATCAGATCAAGCAGTACACAAGACCTGACTATGTCGAGGGGACGCAACCACCTCGGCATACGGCAGCGTATCGCGTGCTGGAAATGCTCAAGGCCAACACCTTGGCGCAGCCACGGGATCTAAATGCGGTGCAACTGCCGACGTATCAAATCAATGGTGGTGTGGCTTGGCTGCGCAAGCATGGGTGGCAGATCAGGACTGTCAAAAGCGTTGGTTTCACAGGTTATGAGTTGGTTAGGGAGTAAGAGTGATGGGTGCAATGATGGGTATTTTTGAAGGTAAGAAAACCAATATTGAATGGGTGCAAGAGCAGATGCGTGCAAAGACCATGAATCTGTCATCCGAAGCCCGTGGAGCGTTTGAGGGTGCTGACTGGATGGATCGGTGTGGTGCTTTGGCTGCAATCAAGCACCCACAATCCAAAGCATTAGCAGCAATTCATGTTTGGCCTGATCGCAACCGCCAGCAGGATGAGCAGGTCATTATTGATGCTTTGGCACAATACATGATCGAGGAGTGCGCCCAGTCAAACCAAAAGCCACCACGCAATGCTGATGGCATGACGCTCAATGAGTTGGCCAAGCGTACAGCTACCATGGTGTTGTTCTTCCACCTAAACGATAAGCGAGATCACTACACAATCAAAGGGCGTTTGAGTCTATCGAGCATCCCTATTTCTGACACCGCTTGGACTAAAACATGGGCGGTTTTCGAGAAGGCATTGATTGACCGCCTAATGAGTTGGTACACGATGGCAGACATGTATATCGGAGAATATCGTGATGCTATGCGCAAGTCTTGACAACGCACACGGAACAAGAGCATAGTTTTGCTATGCTGCGCAAAAGTGTATCAACAGCGCAAGTGATCATCAAAGCTCAAGCCTAACGGTTTGGGCTTTTTTGTTGCCTGAGATTTTTCAGCCGCACGGGGCAATGCCGTGTAACCACATGGAGGATCGCATCATGGATAAATAACCGAGGTGCCATCCATTACCCACGTCATTGATCAGGCGTGAATCGGACTTGTAGGAAACCCAGACTGGGCAGTTGATCGCGCCGACCCATACGATACGAAAACCAACAACACAGCCCGTGCCGATTCGGTCTGTACGAGTTGGTGAGTAGGGCACGCCGATAGCCAAACATGGCACAGATTCGTAGCCCACTAGTATGGGCTTTTGCTTTTGACCGATATGCTAGATGTTTGCACGGATGTCTAGTTGTTTTGGTCAGCCCCAGCGGTGGGGCTTTTCTTTGCTCATGCACTTTGATTGGGGGTGTATGGGCTTTTTTATGTGAGGTGTCACATGAGTTGGTTTGTTTTGGCTTTCTTGTTTGTGGTGATGTTGATCATGGTTGGCGGTGCTGTG
>ERZ650304.492-NODE-492-length-20650-cov-7.121729_pt1 | contig 20650 bp, 25 predicted proteins | sample MGYA00376240_ERZ650304 | MGnify/ENA primary metagenome ERZ650304 (study PRJEB26733, sample SAMN07839271) | wastewater metagenome | biome: small river; feature: stream; material: water | place: USA: North Carolina | collected 2016-03-01 ... | reverse complement strand
CGTCATTGGGGCTCAGAAAGTAGCGGAGCGGTTTGCGACGATGCCCGCCCGCCTCCAGGACGAGATGGTCCGGGCCGTGACGAGCTTTACCCTGAAGCTCTCTCGCCACGTCAAGACCCAGAAGCTTACGGGCCAGGTGCTGAACGTTCGCACCGGGCGCCTGCGTCGTTCCATCCACCACGAAGTGCACAGCGGCGCTGGAAGGGTGACCGGCTTCGTCGGGACGAACGTGGTCTATGCGGCTCCCCACGAGTTCGGGGGCCAGGTCACGGTTAAGGAACACCTGCGTACGATCAAACAGGCGTGGGGGAAAGCCCTGAAAGAGCCCAAGGTCGTATCCGTGAAGCAGCATTCGGTGACGTACAAGGAACGCTCGTTTCTGCGTAGCTCGTTGAAAGAGATGCGCGGGGAGTTCTTCCTAGACCTGCAAAAAGGCGTAGCGAGGGCCGCGAAGTGACCCCGACCAGAGAAACAATCTACGCGGCTCTTGCCGCCAAGCTCGCGGGCCTTGCGGGGGTCAAGACCTTCTCTCGCAAGCTTCGCCATTGGACGGACGTTGCCCAAAGCGACTGCCCAGCCGTGTTCATGGTTGAGGAGGGGGAATCGGTCTCGCAACCCCCCGGCCAACCGAAACGCTACGACCTGCACGTGACGCTTTATGTGTACGTGAAGCCCGGCGCAGGTAAGAACGTAGTGCCTGCCGCCTTCCTGAACCCTATCCTGGACGCCATCGATGCAGCCCTCGTCGGTTCGCCTGTGGACAATAGGCTAACCCTCGGGGGCGGGGTTTACCAGGTACGGCTGGACGGCGACATTGAAAAGGACGGCGGAGTTCTCGGCGATACCTCGGTCGCCATCGTACCAATCGCAATTCTAGTACCTTAGGAGGTAGCCATGTATTCATTCGGTGCCGGTATTCTTTGGGGAACCCCCCTTCAAGACGCGGACGGGAACGCCATCGCGAACCCGTCTCCCCTGCTTTTCGGAACGCTTCAGGACGTCTCCTTGGACATCTCGTCCGAGACGAAGACTCTCCACGGGCAGAACCAGTACCCCGTCGCCGTCGGTCGTGGCAAGGGCAAGATCAGCGGCAAGGCGAAGGTCGCCAGCTTCTATGCAGCCTTCTGGAACACGGTGTTCTTCGGCCAGACCCTCACGGCAGGGCTGATCGGCGCGGTGTACGAGACGGCTGGCGCGATCGTCCCGACGACGCCGTTCATCATCACGGTGACCCCTCCGTCGTCCGGGGCCTACGCTGGGGACCTCGGCGTCATCGACGCCAACGGGAAGCCGATGGTTCGGGTCGCCTCCAGCCCAACGACCGGGCAATACATCGTCAACACCTCGACGGGGGCCTACACGTTCTCGACGGCGGACGCGGGCAAGGTCGTGTACATCAACTACAAGTACACCGCCACCGTGACCGGCGCCCAGAAGCAGACGATCGTGAACAAGCCGATGGGTTACGCGCCGACGTTCAAGGTCGACCTGCTGCAGACGTATCTGGGTAAGCAGCTGACGATCAGCATCCCGAACGCCATCGGCACGAAGCTCGGGCTGGCCACCAAGCTCGATGACTTCATGATTCCGGAGTTCGAGTTCGAAGGCTTCGCCGACGCCGCCGGCAACGTTCTCACGATGTCCATGTCCGAGTAAGGCGGACTAGCGGGGCCCTGTTTCAAACTACAAGGAGGTCGCTATGAAAGAAGGGCTAGAGATCGAGCTGGGGGGCAAGAAGTATTGCGCCCCAGCCCTTCCACTGAAAGACGTTCGTCGCATCCTCCCCCTCGCCAAGAAGTTTGCCGATGGTGGGGAATCGGCCCTGGACACGGACGCCTCCATCGCCTTGGCCGTGGACGTGGTGGTGTCCTCGCTGCGTTGCAACTACCCCGACATGACCACCGTCACGATCGAGGCCGAGAGCACGTTCTTGGAGATCATGCACGTATCGGGGGCCATCCTCGCCTACAGCGGGTTCGCCCCAGCGGGAAATCAGACGGCAATGGGGCCGACGGAGGGATAGATTGGGACTCCGTTTACGGGGAACTGATTCAATCTACGGGATGGACGTGGGACTATATTGATGACCACGTAACCATCCCGCGTCTCATTGCCATCTGGAAGCATTTCGAGGAGAGCCCTCCGCTCCACCTGCTGGTCCAAGGCTACTTCGGAATCAAACGCAAGGCTGTTAAGGAGGAAGCCAAACCGATTGACGAGCTGGTTTCTATGCTGGGCGGTGGAACGAGAGGGGTGATACGTGGCTGACGAGAAGGTAGGCGTAGAGGTAGAAGCTTCCACCGAAGGCGCAGCGGCAAAGCTGAACGCCTTCGCTGGTACCGTTCGCTCGGCCACGGGGCAGATCGAGGGGAACTTCAAGGCAATGAGCGGCGCGGTTGAAGCCGCCTCGTCCAAGCTCTACACGGCCTTCGGCCTCTTCGCCGCTGGGGGTATCGCCGCGCAAGCGGTCCAAGGTACCGTCCGGATGACGTCGGAAGCGATGAAGCTTGCGACCCAGCTGGGCACGACGACGAACGAAGCAAGCATCCTGGCGATCGCCCTCGGCGACGTCTACGTCTCGACCGACACCTACTCCGGTGCGGTCTCGATGCTGAACCGCCAAGTGCGTACGAACGAAGAAGGCCTGCGCAAGATGGGCCTTGAGGTTCGCAACACGGACGGGTCGTACAAGAGCAACGCCCAGATCATGAAAGAGGCTTTGGGCGTGATGGCCTCCTACCGCGAGGGGACCGACCGCAACCTAGCGTCGCAGGTGCTCTTCGGACGCGGGGCCTCGGAGACGCAAGGTCTTCTGAAGCTGACTGGTGACGTCATGGACGGGGCCCGCGAGAAAGCGGAACGCCTCGGGCTGGTCATCGGGAAGGACGACGTTGAAGCGACCATGGCATACAAGGCCGCGCAGAACGACCTTGGCGATGTCCTCTCGGCGTTCCAGAAGACCATTGGCTCGGCCCTCCTCCCGGTCTTGACGTCGTTCATTACCATCCTGACGAACGCCGCCGAGTTCGTGGCGCCTCGCCTACGTGACGCCTTCATCGGCATCGGCATCGTTTTCAACGCATTCAAGACGGCCCTGATTCAGACCACCGCTGTGGTCGTCGGGGCCTTCATGACCATGGTCGACCTGGCCAATCGCGTTGGCGAAGCAATGCACCTCGCCCTACAGGGGAAGTTCACCGAGGCCGGCGGGGCCATGAAACGCTTCGCAGAGGACACCAAGCAACGCTGGCGAGAAGTGGCGCTGGTCGTGAAGCAGAGCGGAGAAGACTTCAACGCTGGGACCGAGCGGGCGATCCTCGGCGGGGGTAACAAGGCCCCCGGACGAGACCAATCCATTCCGCAGGGCTCGCGCACGTTCAAGGACCCGGGGAAGCCCAAGGCCGAGAAATCGGACATGGGGGCCTGGAAGGCCGAGCTCGAAGCGGCCAAGGAGGCGCAGGGGGTAATGCTGAAGGATACCCTTGCGATGGAGGAGGCGTTCTGGAAGCGCAAGCTTGTCCTTGCAAAAGGCAACTCAAAGGATACGCAGGCCGTCCAACATGAGCTCTTCGCCATCCATAAACAGCAGGCGCAACAGCAGTACGAGGCCGATCAGTCGGCGATGCAATTCCGTCTTGAGATGGCAAAACAGGACTGGGGCGTACGTGCTAGTATCTTGCGTGAGGAAGCTCTCCTCGCAAAGAAGACGTATGGCGATCGCTCGACCCAGCATGTTGAAGCTCTTCGTAACATCGAACGGGAAGAGCAGCGCCATCGTGACTTCCTTCGTGGCCTCGAAGCGGAAAAGGTTGCCCAGAACGCCGCGGCGGGGATGGCGCGCATCCAGTCGGAGAAGGACGTCCTTTCCTTCCAGAAGGAGTTCGGCGTAATCAGCGGGCAGCAGTACGTCCAGGCCGTCCGCCAGATGCAGCAGATGGAATACGAGATCCGCCGCGAGGAGCTCGGCAAACGCAAGGCCCTGTATGCCGAAGACGCCACCGAGCAGCTTCGCATCTCGGGCGAGCTTGCAGCGCTGGAGGCTGGGCATCGTCGGGAAGTTCAGCAATCGCAAATGGAGATGGCACGCGAGGTCCGCCAGACCTGGACCAACGCGATGAGCGCCATCACTAGCACCGTCTCGACCTCGGTCCAAGGGATGATCATGGGGACCCAGACCGCGCAGCAGGCGGTCCGGAACATCTACGCCAACCTGCTCGGATCGTTCATCGACATGGGCGTGAAGATGCTCGCCAACTGGATCGCCACACAGATGGGGTTGACGGCGGTCAGCACGACGCAGGACGCCGCTCGCGCCGTCTCGGGGGTCTCGACCGCTGGGGTCGTGGCCGCTGCCGAGGTCGACGCCGCCGTGACGTCCATCTCCGCCAACGCTGCGAAGACCGGCGCGGGCACGTGGGCTTCGATCTCCCAGATCCCTCTCATCGGTCCGTTCATTGCCCCGGCGATGGCCGCGACGGCCTTTGCCGCAGCGATCGCTTTCACCGGCAAGATGCGGTCGGCGCGTGGTGGCTACGATATCCCGTCCGGGGTTAACCCAGCGGTCCAGACGCACGAAGAGGAAATGATCCTTCCGAAGGACATCGCCAATCCGCTCCGTGACATGGTATCGGGCGGCGGCGGAATGGGTGGGTCGGTCGTAATCAAGGCGCTGGACTCCGCGGACGTTCGGCGCTTCCTGCAGCGGAGCGGTCATCGCTTCGCGGACAATCTCGTTAAGCAGGCGCGCAACATGCGGTTCAACGGTAGCACCTCTCTGACGGGGCGTATCTAATGAGCACGGCCATCTTCCCGACGCTCCCGGGTTTGGAGTGGACGGTTCGCAAGACGCCGGAATTCCGGACGAAGGCCCAGCGGGCGACCAGCGGGCGCGAAGCCAGGACGCCAATGTGGTCATACCCGATTTGGCATATCGGGATGAGCTACGAATTCTTGCGCGACGATGCGACCAACGAGCTGCAGACTCTCATGGGGTTCTTCCTCGCGCGGTACGGCGGGGCGGACAACTTCAACTTCCTGGACCCGTACGACAACGCCGTGACCAACCATACCTTCGGGATCGGGGACGGGGTCACGACCGCGTTCCAGCTCACGAAGATTTACGCCGGATTCATCGAGCCTGTGTTCCGCGTCAAGGGTACGCCGGTCGTCAAGGTGAACGGCGTTACCAAAGCGACGCCGGCCGACTATTCAATCGACGCCGAAGGACTTGTCACCTTCGCGACGGCCCCGGCGAACACCCACCCGTTGACCTGGACCGGAGAATACTACCTGCGCTGTTGCTTCGAAGAGGATTCCGCGGACTTCGAGGAATTCATGAAGAAGCTTTGGCAATTACGTCGCTGCGACATTCGGACCGACAAATGAAGACCACGACGACGCCCCTCAAGGACCTGCTACGAAGCCGCCACTTCGTGATGGCGGACCTTTATAAGATCGAGCCGGTCGGCGGGACCGCCCTCTACTACACCGCCCACGACCAGGCCTTGACGTGGGCGGCGAATCGTTACCTCCCGTTGATCATTCGTCGCAGCCAGATTCGCGAACAGATCGGCATGGACGTCGGAGAACTTCAGCTTGAAATCTTCCCCAAAAACACGGACCTGATCCTCAATACCCGGATGACATTCCTCGTTCAGCGCGGCTTCTTCGACGGGGCCCGCATCACGCTGTTCAAGGGCTTCGCCCCTGCGTGGGGGGTAGCTTTGACCGGGGTCATGGAACGCTTCTCTGGCCGAGTGACCGAGCCCGAGGCCACCGGGACGCGCATAGGCATTACCGTGCGGAACGACCTGGAGCTTCTGAACGTGAAGTTCCCTCGTCGTCTTTATCAACCTGGATGCATTCATACCCTCTTCGACGGCGGCTGCGGCCTCTCGAAGGGGGCTTATGGTGGAACGGGATCGGTCACCGGGACGAGCACCGCCTCCACGATCGCCCATAGCCTCGGGCAACCCGCCGGTTGGTACGCCCTCGGGACGATCACTTTCACCAGCGGGGCGAATAGCGGAATCTCGCGATCGATCAAAGCCCACGTGTCCGGGACGCTTACCCTAGCCGCCCCCCTTCCTGTCGCCCCGTCCAGCGGCGACACGTTCCTCATCTATCCGGGTTGCGACAAGCAGAAGGCGACCTGCGAGAGTGGGAAGTTCAACAACCTCGCAAACTTCAGGGGGCACCCATTCATCCCGGTACCAGAGACCGCGTTGTAGCCGAGGCGCGGACATGGTTGGGTACCCCTTATCATCCGTGCGCGGGGATCAAGGGGGTAGGGGTCGACTGCGCAATTTACCCCCTGAAGGTGTATTCCGCCCTCGGTCTCATCGAGGATGTCGATGTTGGTAGCTACCCACCAGATTGGTATCTGCATCAGGATGGGGAGCGCTATTTGGAATGGGTCCTCAGATTGGGGGCCCGCGAGGTAGAATCCCCCGAGCGGGGAGACTTCGCCCTGTTTCGTTTCGGTAGGACGTATTCGCACGGGGCGATTGTGGACACCTGGCCAATCGTCTACCACTCGGTGGTACGCCTCGGGGTCTACCGCGACGACGCATCTACCGGGAAGCTGGCGGAGAGGCCAACCCTCTTCTTCACACTACCTGAAAGGGGTTAGGAATGGGGTTCGGCGGTACGATTAGCAACGAGGCCCCCCGCATCGCCGGGGTGAGCATTCAAAGCAGCGCCTTCGGGTTGCCCATCCCGGTCGTCCTCGGGACGACTCGGCTGCCGGGGAATCTGCTACACTATTCGGACTTCAAAGCCATCCCCCATACGCAGTCCCAAGGCAGCGGGGGTAAGGGCGCGCCCGATGTCCAGAACACGACCTACTCCTATACCGCTGCCCTCCTCATTGGGTTGGGGGAAGGGCCCATCGTAGGGATAGGCAAGGTATGGGTTGGCAAGGAGCAGCAGACCCTCGCCTCCCTCGGCTTCACGTTGTTCGACGGTAGCGGCTCGCAAGCCACATGGGGCTGGATGGACACGAACCATCCGACCGAGTCTCTTTACCACAGGCGCCTGGCCTACCTTGCTAGCGCCGCGTACTCGCTTGGTTCGAACGCCCAGATAGGAAATCACGGCTTTGAGATCCGTGGGGCCCTGCGCTTGCACAACGGTACGACCCAGCTGGACGACTGCGACCCGGCGGACATGGTCGAGGACTTGTTGACGAACGCCCAGTACTCCGTGACGTCCTGGCCCTCGGGGATGCTCGGATCGTTGACCCAGTTCTCGAACGCTTGCCGAGCGTATGGGATTCTTCTGTCCCTCGGGCTCTCCGAGCAGAAGCCCCTTGCCGAGGTCCTGAACGAGCTGGTGCGTACGGCGAACGCCCAGCCGTTCTTCAGCGAGGGGAAGCTCAAGATCACCCCTTACGCGGACCAGGCAAAGACCGGGAACGGCGTCACGTTCACCCCGTACCTCACGGCCGAGTACGCCCTCGGGTTCGATGACTTCATCCTCAAGAGCGAAGACGAAGACCCTGTCCGCTGCACGCGTGGCTCATCGTCCGATGCCTACAACCAGATCACGGTCGAGTTCAAGGATCGCGCGAACGACTACAACCTAGGGGTGGTCGAGGCCAAGGACCAGGCCAACATTGAGCTCTTCGGTTCACGCCCGAAGGATAAGCTCCCCCTCCACCTTATCCAGGACAAGACCGTAGCACAAGCGGTCGCCGACCAGATTTTACGGCGCAGCCTCTACACGCGCAACGTCTACGAGTTCACGCTCGGCTGGGAATTCGCCGACCTCGAACCCATGGACATCGTCACGCTGACCGAGCCGAACATGGATCTGTACGCGCTTCCTGTTCGCATCCTGGAGATCGAGGAAGACGAGGAAGGGGCCTTGACGATCAAGGCGGAAGAGGTCTTGAACGAAGTCAGCACGCCGGCCACGTATGGCTCGCAGGGCTCGTCTGGGTACATCCCGAACTACAACGTAGCCCCGGGCAACGTGAATGCACCGCTTGTCTTTGAGCCGCCGATTGCCTTGGCCGAGACGCCAGCGGTTTGGGTCGCCGTATCCGGAGGCGTGTATTGGGGCGGGTGCGATGTCTGGCTCTCCTACGACAACATCACGTACACCAACGTCCAGCGGATCGTCAACCCGGCGAGGACCGGGGCCCTTACCGCAACGCTTGCCAGCGGAACGGACCCGGACGCCGTAAACATACTTTCCATCGATCTCAGCGAAAGCCGCGCCCAGCTACTCGCTGCGACGACGGCGGACGCCAACGCCTTGCGGACCCTTTGTTACGTTGGCGGTGAACTTGTGGCCTATAGGGATGCTACCTTGACCGGGGCGAACGCCTACGATCTGGGTTACCTCCGCCGCGGCGCGTACAACACCCCGATTGCCTCGCACGCGGCAGGCACGCGCTTCGCCCGGCTCGATGACGCCGTCGTGAAGATTCCGTATGCTGTCGACCAGGTCGGGAAGACGGTCTACCTGAAATTCGTCAGCTTCAATCTCTTCGGCGGGGCGACGCAGGACATCTCGGCGCTGAGCCCTGTGACCTACGTAATCACGGGGGCGGCGATCAACACGGTCGCCAACCTCGCTCTGGTCCAGGCATTCGATAATTCCTACTGCTCGATCAAGTGGGACGCGGTCGTCGGGGCATCGGGCTATGAGGTCAAGGTGAAGAACGGCGCGACCGTCCTGCGAACGATTCGCACGGCGGACACGACCTACACCTATTCGTTCGAAGACGGAACGGCGGACGGGGGCCCGTATCGCACGGTTACCTTCGAAGTGAAAGCGATCGGGACGACGACGGTAGGCGGGGTCGCCACGCTTTCGGCCACCAACGCCGTACCCGCCGCACCGACCCTCTCGCTTACCCCCGGTCCGCAGAATGTGGTCGTCGCCACGCCACCCCCGACCGGCGTCACGGATATCGCGGGGATGCTTGTCTGGGCGTCCACCACGACTGGCTTCACCCCCGGTCCGGGCAACCTCGTTTACGACGGGCCAGGCCTCGCAGCAGTCGTTCCAGGGTCTGGTGGCATCCCCCTCTTCATCCGTGCGGCGCTCTATGACACGTTCGGCAAGACCGGGCTCAACCTCACGACCGAGGTGACGGCGACCCCGGCGACCCTTAGCGCCGATAGCATCCCGGTCGGGTCCAGCCTTCCGGGGACAGGGTCGATCGGTCAGCTCTACTACCTGTCGACCGATGATAAGATGTACCGCTACGGGTCGACGGGTTGGATCACTTGGACCGACGGTTCGGATATTCTGGCCTCGTCCATCACCGCTGGGAAGATCGGCGTGACGTCGTTGTCCTCGATCACTGCTAACATCGGTACGATTACCGCCGGCACCATGGCCGCTGGTACCGTGTTCGCTGGAGCCCTTTCGGCAGCGACTGGAACGTTCGCAGGTTCTTTGAGCGCGGCCACAGGGACCTTTGCGGGTAGCCTCTCGGCAGCGACTGGAACGTTTGCCGGATCACTTAGCGCGGCCACAGGGACCTTCGCTGGATCTCTTAGCGCCGCCACCGGCTCCTTCGGGAACGTGACCGCGGCGGGGACGATCACCGTGTCCTCCACCGGCGCTATCGCTCTCGGGCAGACGGCGTACAACACCGGCGTCGGGATCTGGCAGGGGTATAGCGGCGGCGTCTACAAGATGTCGATGGGCGACCCAAGCGGCAGCTACCTCCGTTGGACGGGGGCGGACCTGGAGGTCTACGGGAACATCATCGACAAGCGGCCATTTGCGGCCGGGACCGTCGCCGTCGCCTCGGCGTCCACTGAAATCTTCATGGGGGCCAGTGCTTCGACCTGGACAAAGGTGAAAGCCATCACGTGCCCGCGAGGCGGCGTGCTGCGCTGCAACTGGGACGCGTACGCAGGAACGACTGGCGCCCAGACGAAGACGAAGATTTACAAGAACGGAACGGCGGTCTCCTCCGATTTCACCCACACGACTATCGGTTGGCATTCGCAAACCTACGACATCACCTTCGCCGCCGGGGATAGCATTGAGCTCTGGGCGTGGTGGCAGTCGACGCAGGGCAAAGTGAGGAACTTCGTCCTGACCAACACGTTCAACGAAAACTTCTTTGTAGTGACCCTGGACAGCTAAGAGGCTCTTATGCAAAACAACGAAGAAAACCGCCGAGTGGAACACGATCGTAGGGGCCTCAGCGATGACGAGGTCCAGCGTATCGCCGCGGCGTTCGTCCAGGAACTCAACAAAGAAGATTCGAAAGCGGGCGAGGCGTTTGCGGTCAAGGTAGCCGACGCCTCGTTCACGAAGTTTCAGCAAGCCATCGGCCGCTCGGTCGTCAAGAACTTTTTCTTGATCGTGCTGATCCTCGCCATCGGAGTAACGGCCTGGTGGCAGCTGTACGTCGCCCCCTACGTTCACACCGAGGTCCCCAAGTGAATACAATCATCGTCGTCAACCGTTTGATCGAGACATCGACCACCACGCACGGTGAGTGGGTCTTGGACGGGAAGCACTTCGCGTGGTCGCTGGAAGACGCCGTGCGCGAACGGTTGGGCGACGACGGCGCGTGGTATTGGCGCCCCGAGTTCAAGGTCCCGAAGGCCACGGCGATTCCAGCGGGCTTCTACCGTATCGGCGTGACGCCGAGCGCACGCTTCAAGCGGCGTCTCCCCGAGGTCTTCGGCGTACCGGACTTCACGGCTATCCGCGCGCACGGGGCCAATGATCATGACGACGTTGAGGGGTGCGTTGGCGTCGGGGCCGAGCAAGACGTCTCCACCAGCCGTATCTGGAACTGCGCCGGGGTGCTGGATCGCCTCGTCGCCTACATCGAAGAGAAGGAACGCCATGGTCAAGTCTTTCTGGATATTGGAAGCGGTCCGGGACCCCGTCACCGACCGCTTTAGCGAGAGCAAGTTCTTTGCCATCGTCGGGAAGACGGCGATGACCTTTGGCTTCGTCTGGGTCATCGTCGTCCATAAAAGCTCGTCGGAATGGTTGTGGCTAACGTACGGCGGCGCCCTCCTCGGCCACGAGTGGGCCAGGCGACGCCAAAGCTACCAAGCAAAGGAGAAGGACAAATGAAGGAGTGGCAGCTATGGATCAAGGGGACGATCGCGCTTGCATTACTGGGTGCCCTTTTCGCCTTTGGTATTTGGGTCGGTGCTACGCGAGAGATCGCCAAGAACCTTGCAAACGAGTCTGCGCACGCCGCGGCGATCGAGAAGAAAGAAGCGGAGCGCCGCAAGGCGGTCGAGGACCTGGAAGCGACCCAGCTGGCGAAGGCGTCGGAACGTGATGCGGCGCTGGAGGCCCAACGAGCAACACTTATCGAAGAGGGGAAGACCCGTGAACGAGCGATCCGTGCGTACTACAAGAACCTTCCTGCTGTCGTTATTGATCCCGGCGCTGTTCGCCTGTGGCGGGAAGGCAACGGTGAAACCGGGGGAAGTGGGGAACACGCGCCCTCGCCTCCTCCCACCGAAAGCCGAGCTGATGCTACCGCCAGCGGATGTACCCTCGCTGACCTGCACGCCAACCACGAAGCCCTGATCCAGGAATACAAAGACCTCGCGCGAAGGCATCGCGGCCTCCAATCTTGGAGTAACGATGCCCTCGCTACGTGCAACGCCGAGCTCCCGAATTAGATGAAGCCCTCGGGCCACAGAACCGAGGCCCCCATCAAGATGCGATCGTCTCGGACGATGACGTTGATCAGGTAGGCCCCGCCGAAGCGAATCCAGTCCCCGCCCTCCCCCATCACTTCGAGGCGGACGGAGGTGGCCTGGAGCTTAATGCGCATCCGTCGTTCCACGGTCGCCCCGTGGCTACGCTTCAGGGCCGTGTGGAGGAAATTGCCGTAACGATCCTCCTTCCAACCATAAGCCGTGAGGCGTTCCCGGAGGGCCTTCTTCACCGCGTCTTGCGCTTTACCCATCTCGCTTCTCCTTAAAGGGGCAGGCCCGAGGCCTGGTAGTCGATCGTGATAGCCTTGCCCGTGTAATCCGCGCAGCCGCCAAGTCCTCGCTTCGCCTCGCGGCGATCGCCCGGGATGTACCCAGCCATCGCCGCCGGGGCCAGGACGTAGACCGTCTTAAGCCCCTTCTTGTTGTACGTGGATTCGCGCTTCGCGGCGTTTACCCATTCTACCCCGCCGTTACGGTAGACCTTCCAAACATGATCAGATCCGTAGTGAAACTTACTCGGAAGGATCCAGGCGCACGCCGCGACGATCTCACCGCTCTCGATATCCATCAGGACCGGGCGGACGACCGTGAACCCGGCGTTGCAGAGCTCAGCTTCGCGGAGTCTTTCTGCGGCCGTGATGTCGTTCGCCCACTGCGAGAGGAAGCCATCCGTATCGCAGCGGTCGAACGATTCACGGGAGCGGCGCGAGCAATCCGCGGCCTGGAGGCGAAGCACTTCGGCCTCGACAGACTCGAAGGAAGGCTGCGCTTCCTTGGCTTCTTCGTACGTGGCGAAGACGAAGTAGAAGGGGGTCGACATTCTCATTCTCCTTGGCTGGACTCGACCAGACGACCTTCCGCGTCTTGCGTGAAGCCGTAGGTCTCACAATCGAAGGCGCGGCTTTCGCGGAAGCGATTGGCCGAGCTGTTGGCGGCGTACCCAGCGGCGACGGCGGCGGCTACGAATTCCACACGCGTCGCTTCGGGGTTCAGGGCCGCAACGTAGCGGAGGACAACGGCGGCATTGGATCCGAAATCTTCTTTTGCGAATTCGAAATCTGCGGCCAGGTCCATATGTATCTCCTCAACGTTGAAGAGATTATATCCCGCCTTCGTTTATCGATCAACACTTAGTTTGGATCTTTTAGATGGCCCCAGTCCGGACCAATCTCATAGTCCGCTTTCACGGGGATGCGTAGGGGGATCGCAGTTTCGAGGATGTGCTGCATCTCGCGGAAGGCCTCGTCCTTGCCGCCCGGGTCGCTATGGTCGGTCTCGTCGTGGACCAAGAGGCGAGGGACCCCGACCTCGTCAAAGATCCCGGACTCCCAGCACTTCAGAAGCGCGACCTTCATCAGATCGGCGGCGCTCCCCTGTAGGCGACGATTCAGGGCCTTGTGGGTATAGGCGCGGCGGATGTTCCCCCACTTGAGGATCGCCTCGTTCAGCGGCAGGGCGATGGTATCGGCCGATGCCCCGCCCCAGCCTTCCGGCTCCCAAAGATCGAAGCGCGACCTGCGGCCAAGGATGGTCGTAATGACGCCAGTGTCCCGCGCGTCTTGCGAGCACTCGTCCATGAGCTTCTTGGCGTAAGGGACCGCCTTGTGGTACGCCGCGAACAAGGCCTTGCCTTCCTTAACCGAGAGGCCTAGGTCGGCGGAGAGCTTGTCGACCCCCATCCCATAGATAAGACCGAAGTTGATGTTCTTGATCGGGCGTCGCCGAAGCTTGCGCTGCTCCTTGGTCGAGACGTCCCAGCCCGCGACCGGAGAGACTAGGTCGAGTGTCATCTCGTGGTAGTCGGTATTCGGATCGTTGAGGTAAAGCGCGCGGGCTTCTTCGGCCCCCGGGCCCTCGGCGAAGTGGACCAAGAAGCGGTACTCGATCTGGCTGTAGTCGTATTTCCTCCAGGCGGCGTGACCCTCGTCGGGGACGAAGATGCCGCGGATCTTCGGGCCCCACTCTTCGTCTCGAATGGGCAGGTTCTGCAGATTGGGGTCGGACGAGGCGAAGCGACCGCTCCTCGTTCCGTTCTCATCGCCTCGCAGCGGATGGAACTGCCCGTAGACCATTCCGTTGACGTGGGCCCCGAGCAGGTACCCCTCGACAAACGTTCGGCGCATCTTGGCGTAGAGGCGGATCTCTAAGATCGTGCGCGCCAGCGGATGGTCTACCGTCTTGAGGAACGGTTTGGTGAAGCTTGGCTTCGGCTTCTTGCCTTTGGTTTTCGGGTAGGGGATACCAGCCCTATCGAACGCCCGGGCCAGGCTTTCGGAGGCGTTAGTGTTGACGTCAACCCCGGTCATGACCTTGAGGCGTTGCTGCAGTTCTTTCTCGCGCGTCTCCAGGTCCGCCCGCAGACCCTCGGCCCGGGCAGGGTCGATCCGTACGCCAGCAAACCGCATCTTCACCAACAAGGGGATAAGAGCGCATTCCATACGGAACAGGTCCACCAGCCCTTGCTCGTGAAGGAGGGGGTATTGGCGGGGGATGATCCTTAGGGGGAGGTCGGCGTCGCCCTCGGCATAGGGACCGACCAGAGAGGGCGGCGAGCGGTAAATGTTCTTGCGTTGGCGCGAGGTCGGGGCCCCGCCGTAGAAGTCAGCGCACCAGCGATACAGGAGACTCGTCGTCTTCCCTTCACCGAGATAACGCTGGGCCAGGTCTTCGAGCGCGACGGTCGCTTGCTCGTTCAATAGGGCCTCGGCGTACTGCACGTCCACCAGCTCGCCCTTTACGTACACGCCCTCTTGCTGAAGCCAACCAATATCGTAGATCAGGTTAGCCCCGACCTTCGGCTGGTTCGGATTTCCTAGGACGTCACGAAGCCAACGCAGGACGAGCTCGGGGTCGATGTTAAGCTCGGTTTCCACTTCGTGACGCATGGGGAAGTACCATCGCCCGCCCGAATTGGCCCCGATCGAGACACCGACGATATGGCCCCTATTCCGCGCCCAGCCGGGGCCGTGGTCCTCCAGCTCGGGGTCCTTCGTTTCGCAATCGATCGAGATGACCGACGCCGCGGCGAGATTCGGGAAATGCGTAGGGGGTCGCCATCCGGTTTGCGGGATGGGGGGCATAGGCCTGGCACGACGATTACGGGGGCCCTCGGCTAGCTTGTCTTCCCAGAAGAAACCTAGCGAATCACTCCGCATGGCGCAGCCCAGCGATCGCACCCCGTAGGCGATCCCCGAAGAACAGAGACACCGGGGAACCCGTATGGATGAAGTCTGCCGTCACGGCCACGTCTTCGAGGAGCCGCAGATACTCGATGTTGAAGACGCCCTCCGCCACCAGCCCGGGGACGTCCTGGCTCGCCCCCTCGTCCTCGCCCCTTGTTGTGGACATCGAACCGTTCCTCAGGTATAGGGCTGAGATCGGGCCGACGAAGGGGGCCAGGTCTTCGACCGCTTCCCAGAAGCCATCTAGAATAGGAAGCTGCTCGCCTGGCCCCCGGTTGAGGATGGCAGCGAGGTCGGGCCACTCAGACGAGAAGGTTTGTGTACGTAGCCAGCGCCCTCCGGTGAAATGGAACGTCACGTTAGTCTCGGTCATCTGCAAGGCGACGGGGTCTTCCCCGATACGCACCAGCTCGACCACCGCCGCCTTCGGAAGGTTGACCACAATCGGGGCGGGGGCGGGGAGCCAGTATTCAACCAGCACGACGTTGTTTGTTGCGAAGGCCGATTGCCCGCGCAGGAGGATCCCTCGGGACCATGGACGCGAGGCGTCTTCCGAGACGAACGGGAGAAGCGTCTTCAGCGCGGCGAGGAGCCCGGGTTCGAGCTCGACCCGTGGGCCCTCGGGGTTGACGTCTGGGTAAGCGTCCGGGAGGCATTCAACGAAGGCCTTGAAGCCGCCCGAGGCCACCGCAAGCTTCCCCTTCGGGGTAACGTGGAGCGACACGGTATCCCGGCACGTCTGGATAGCCTTGATGAACGGGAGGGCCTTCGGGGTGACGTTAAGGTTGAGGGGGATCGGGCTACGCAGGGCGATCATACCATTGTACCCCTTCACCTCCCCGTCCTGGATACGGAAGTGGGTCAGGGCAGCGACTAGGTCTTTCTTGGCGATCGCCCCTTGGACGAAGCGTAAGGCTTCAAGCATTAGAACAGCTCCCTTTGTGGGGCGTGGAAGCGGAAGTCCTCGGTCGTTAGTCTTTTGCCTAGGGCGTCGTATGACGCGCAGTTGTAGGCCCAGCGGCTGAGGTACTCGGTCGATAGCTTATTCAGGTCGAATCCCGAACGGCGGAGATGCTCGGTAAGGGCTCGCTGGTGTTCGGGATTCATCGTCGTCAAGTGCTGGCCGTCTACGTGGCGCCTCGGCGAGGTGTTCGACACGGGGAGATAGATCACGCTGGCCTTGTCCGTGTAGTCGGTAAGCACGACGTTCCCGTTAGCGGCCTGTTGCACCCATGACGACGAATCGATAGAGTACCACGGGTAGCGAACCATGAGGTTCGCCGTTGTGAGGCCGAACCCGTGGACTTTAAGCTTCGGGCGTCCGGCCCCGTCCACGAGATAGCGATCCCATATGCGATCGAGCCAGTCCACCAGGATCGTCTTGTCGATAGGCACCATACCGCCAAGCGTGATATATTCGTAGCGTGAGATGTACCACTCTAGGTACCGCTCGTCTTCCCCGTAGTGGAAGCAAGGCAGCGGACGAACGCCCTGCGCCTCCATTGCCTGTTGGTTCTGCCACGTGAGGAGAGGGTCCCCGATCCCGTCCAGGACCGAAGCGACCTCGATGATGTCGGCGTTGCGTTTGATGTAGTCGCAATACCCGACAAGGTCGATCGTCACCCCCTTCGTGAATGCCGAGAACGCGCCCGAGTCTAGGAACACCTTGACCCCGTCGCGTCGCATCTTATCCACCGCCGCTTGGCGATGGACGTAGTGGTACGATTCAAGGAGGTAGCTGACCCCTAGCCGCGCTTTCTTCTCGACCTCGTCCAGGCGCGAAAACAGGCTCCCATGAAGATCGAAGTTGGACGTGTAGAGGCCAGCTATGTAAAGCTTCATCAATGCACCAGCGTGGGCGGACGGTCCTGGTCAATGGTGAACGTATCGCCGTCCGGGTGTTGGTCGCAAACGAAGTGGACGGTGTAACGATGCGTCCCTCCCCGCAGAACGTCTGGCGGGTCGATCGCCTTGACCTTGGCGTTGGTCAAGTTATTACCCTTCGCAATCTCGACTAGGTACATCTCGGCCACGGCCTGGATCGTGAGCACGACTACCTCGCAAGGTTAAGGAACTCGGAACGCGCCTTAGGATCGTCATACATCGCGCCTCGCATGGCGCTGGTAATGGTGAAGTGGCCCTGCTGGCTGATCCCTCGACTCTCCATGCAAAGGTGCCGCGCCTTCACGATGACGCCGACCCCCTTCGGGGCCAGGTTCTCCTGCAACGCGTTGGCGATCTGGGCCGTCATCCGTTCCTGGACCTGGAGGCGTCGCGCGAAGACCGCGACCACTCGCGAGAGCTTGGACAACCCCACGATGCGCCCTTGCGGGATGTAGGCAATGGACGCTGTACCGAAGAACGGGGCCAGGTGGTGCTCGCAGTGGGAATAGAACGGGATGTCCTTGACGAGTACCATCTCGTTGTACTCGCCAGCCCCGTCCCCGAACGTCTTCAGCTCGTCAGCGGGGTCGATACCATAGCCCGAGCACCAGACGGACCACGCCGCGGCGACGCGCGCCGGCGTCTCTTGAAGCCCTTCACGGGTCGGGTCTTCTCCGATGTACTGCAGAAGGCGAACGATGTTGTCTTCGATCCCCTTCTCGGCCGAGACCTCCCACGGAAAGACGACCCAGCCGATGTCCTTGTCCTGGCCAAGCTTATCGACCAAGGCGAAGAACGGACGCCCCGGATAGTCGTCGCAAAACCTGCGCATCGTCTCCCCGGAATCGATGATATCGTCAATGAAGACGTCAGCGTCCTCGGGCTTGTCGACCATCGAGATGGCACGCTGGAGCGTAGGGTTCGCTGCGGCGCAGATGGCGTACATTGCCGTGACCCCGCCCCGAGGTACCCCGTAAAGCTTGAGACCGCGGCCCCGCTTATCGTCGGCCATCCGTTCCAGGAGAGGAAGCAGAAGCAAAGCTCGGACAATTACGTCTCGTGTGGTCAGAACGGTCTTGAACATCATTTCTCTCCTTCGAAGCCGACCGACCAGCCGGCGAGGTAGGTCGCCTTACACTTGCGCGTCTCCTCCACGATAACCGAAATCACACGCACCCCGGTATCCGCCAACGCCACCGGCGAGATACGTTCGACCAGATGCTCCGCCATGTTCTCCGCCGTGGGGTTGAACGTGACGATGACGACGCCCTCGGGGTCCAGGGCCTTGAGCGCAAGGCGCCACGGATCGAACGCCCAGACGAGGAACTTGTGATCCCAGTTCGCTTCCAGCCAGACGCAGAGACGTTCCTTGATGACGGAGAAATCGATGACACGGCCGATGGGATCGGTGGCGTTCGGTCCTTCGGCTACGCAGTTGAAATGGATCCGATAGTTATGCCCGTGCAAGTGGGCGCACTTCGATTCGTGGCCGTAGACGCGATGACCACAAGAAATGTCGTGGTATCGGCTCGCGGAGGTCATGCTTCGGGTCTTGATCATTAGATCCTCAAGTGGGCTTGATCGGTGTCTTCGTCGTACGCGACGACCAGAGGGGCTTGGCAGACGGGGCACTCCGTCTTCGTCGCCTGCTCGGCGGCGTGGGGGGGAATCGATGTAACGCTGGAGGCGCCCCAGCAGTTCGTGAATGACCGGGCTGCGGTACGCCTCCCCCGCTGCAAGGAGGCGTACCAGCTCCGCGTCGCCAAGACTTCTGAGGACGACGGAATGATTCATCACTCCCACGCCGTGTAGTTCGAGGTCGTCGGCAGGGCCATCTTCCCTTCCTGGACCGCGCGAAGGACCAGCGGGTCGGGGAGCCCTGCCTGTTCGAAGCCCTTCGCCCGGAGGAGGGTGGCATGGTCGTGGCCGGTCGGCGGGTACTGCCCATCGTAGGCCGTGTGGCTGAACGCGAGGGCCGTCCAGCAATCGGGCATCGTATACGCGAGGCGCACGGTGTCCGCCTTCGACATATGCATCAGCGGGGTATGGATCAACATCGGGGACTTCGGGGAGCGGACTTCGTACAGCCCGGCGTTCAGCGCCTCGGCCATCGCGTTGATGAACGGTTCGCGGCAATCGGGGTAACCGCCATAATCTTCCATCGAGACGCCGGTCACCAGATCCACGATGCCCATGGTGTAGGCGAGGTTTGCGGCCAGGACGAGGAACAGCGCGTTGCGGCCGGGGACGAACGTCTTCTCCAGCCCGCCGGGGAGTGACGCAGCGTCCTTGTATTGTTCGAGGGGGGCCCCCGAAACCAGCGGCGAGGTCCCCCGGAGGATCGGGCCGATCTTCTGGACGATGTGCTCGACCTTCGCCATGCGCGCGATATGGCGAGCGGCTTCGACCTCGATGACGTGGCGCTGGTCGTAGTCGTACGTGACAGCGACGACCTCGTCATAGCGTTTCAGAGCCCAGAAGAGGCACGTGGTCGAGTCCTGCCCGCCAGAGAGAATTACAAGGGCCTTGCTCATGACTTCTCCTTGATGAAGGTGTAGCTTTGTTGTAACGTCGCGGCTGCGACACTTAGACGATACGCCGCCCCGAGCAGGTCGACAACGAACCCGATGAGGAACGTAATCAGAATTACCCGGAGCAGGATTCGCATTACGCAAGCCCCAAGTACTTGTGCAGTTGGATGCCGAACGTGTAGCCGTAGTCGAGGCAGACGCGCATCGCTACCTGTTCGTTGACCTCGTTCTTCCTCGGGTCCTTCTCGTCTTCGGGCTGGACGAAAATCTGCCCCGACCACCCGACCGGAGGACGCGCTACCTTCCGTCGTCCGTTGCCGTGGCCCAGCACGACGACAGGGAGACCGTCTTCTTCATCGACCTCGCCGTCCTTCAGTACGTATTTGAAGGCGTCGATGTACGGGAGCAGGTCGGGGGAAATGGTCGGGGTCTTCGGGCTGCAGACGATCCAGACGCGCATCATATCGTCGGCGAGGTTCGGGTCGGTCCGGGCTACGTCGATCGGGCTGTAGCTCCCGTTCGTCTCAACCTGAACCGTGAAGCCGGTATCAAGGAGGAGAGAAAAGAACTTATCAAGGCGCTGGCGGAAAGGCTCACCCCCGGTAATCACCACGAGAGGCCCCTGCGGGCGTCGGTTGTAAGCGGTGGGGATGAACGAGTCCACGGTCGCAACCAGCTCGGCCGGGGAGTAAAGACCGCAATGCGGTTGGCCAGGTTCGGTGTAGTCCGTATCGCAGCCGGGGCATTGAAGGTTGCAGCCGTGCAGCCTCACGAAGACCGCCGGCGTACCAGCGAAGGGCCCCTCCCCTTGGATCGTGGGGAAGATACTATGGACGTTGAGGAGAGGTTCGCCCTTATCCGATAGGGGGGCGTTGACTACGCGAGAGGAAATCGGCTGGTTATTCATCGTACCTCCTTCACTATGATACCCGGATTATAGGGCCCCCCGGCAAGGACTGCAAGGGGAAAGTAGAACAAAAAAGGGGCCAGCATTACGCCGGCCCCTTCGCTTTCCCAACGACCAGGAAGGGAGAGCTTACTCGTCTTCGTCTTCTTCCTCTTCCTCTTCCTCGTCTTCCGACGCCGGCGCACCAGCCATCGCCGCTGCCAACGGATTGGCGTCCTTCGCCGGCGTCGGCTTGCCGCTCGGCTCGTCGGAGCCCTGCAGGCCGTTGTACTTGCGCCACTTGCCGTACTGGGTCGCGGCGGTCGCCACGTTGATCACCTTCGCGATGCAGGCCGCGATGACGTCCTTGCGCGCCGGCGCCGTCTTGCCATCCGCGCTCTTCGCGCGCATCTCGTCACTCACGGCCCAGACGGTACCCGTCGCGGTACCAGCGCCCGGGCGGGTGACGCCGTGCTTCGTGTCTTTCGCGGCCTTCACCGG
>ERZ650304.491-NODE-491-length-20651-cov-10.013692_pt1 | contig 20651 bp, 40 predicted proteins | sample MGYA00376240_ERZ650304 | MGnify/ENA primary metagenome ERZ650304 (study PRJEB26733, sample SAMN07839271) | wastewater metagenome | biome: small river; feature: stream; material: water | place: USA: North Carolina | collected 2016-03-01 ... | reverse complement strand
GTTATTTTAGTTATTAAGGTTAGTTTTATAGGAAATAATTTTTAGTTTTTTAGTTGCGATTTGGAAATGTGATTTGGGTTAATTACATTTGCGGTATGATTAAAGTAATGAACACGGAGCAATACGCCAAAGATATATATAGTAAGTATAGTAAAACTAAAACTGCCAGCCAACAATTAATCAGGCGAATGATTAAGGAAGGCAAGGAATTACCACAAGTAAAGAAAATTGAAAGAGTAGGGAATAATGATTATTTTGTATTATTGCACGTTGCGATTTAGATACTTTCTAAATAAATAGCTTATTTGTTGAATGATTTATATTTTTTTAAAAAACACTAAAATTTATTTGTTTGTTGCGATTTAGCAATGTATCTTTGTTTTGTTCTTTTAATTAATCACTTTTAAAAACTTATTTTTTATGACTACACAGGAATTAATGCTACAAAACAGCGACAAAAAAGTATCTGTTACCTATCCCGATAATAAAGGTAACCACGAAACAACCGTGAGGGATATTTCGGATAGATTTATCAATGAAGGCGCAGACTGGCGCAAACAATTTTTCCATACTTTATTAACTACAGGCGAAGCATTTACCCGTATGGGAGGACACTATAAATTGCTTTCTTAATCTTATTACTAATTACTTTTAAAAACATTTTTTTATGTACTACGAAATAAAAAACGCTACAGAGCAATTTGCTACTTATGGCAGCTACAAACCAGTTTCTTTTAATGATAATATAAGGTATGACGAATACCGCTCTTTTAGTACCGGCAATATCGAATGTATTGAGCCAGTTTTAGCACTTAACAATAATGATCTTAGCCCCGTAAAAATAGAAAGGGCAACTGTTGAAGAGCGGGAAAAATGCCATTGCTGTTTTGCCGGATATGCCCACACAGTTGCGCTTTGTAATAACAGGAATAAAAAATAATAATACCCTTATAAAATATCTAACTACTTAAATAACTAAATATTTCACTTTTTTAAACCTTTTTATTTTATGCAAAGTAATACAGTAACAACTACAGCAAAAAAAATAAATAAATACAATTACTTTAATGTAATACAACAAAATTATGGTTTTGGTTGGGAGGATGTGAGCGAATATGAAGCCGACAGTAAAGGTAACAGCATAGGCGAATCATTACACAGTGGCAAATTTATTACCAGCGAAAAAACAGGACGTAAAAGGGAGATAACTTTATTATCTCATGATCTTTCAGAATACCGTTTAACTGGTTATCCTACCCGTTTAATATTCCGTAAAGAATTAAACAATAATTCCAGCAACTAAGCCCTACACACTACAAATAAACCTAAATTTTAAAATTAAAAAACTACAAATACAATGGAAAATATTTTTGAAACAATATCGACTGTTATTAACCCTAAATTGGCCGCACTTGAAAGTGAATTGATTAATATTGAGTGCCAAATAAAAAGAATTGAGCCACAAAACGAATATACAGCACAAGTTGCAAAAAGTTTTCATTTAGGATTGGTTGGCGGAAGCGGGAAAAATACATATCGTTTAAATAAGATAAGGGAAAGGGAAATAGATAAAACTATAGAAAGGGCTAAAATACTTTGTTCTTTATACACTAAAAGGGATAATTTAATCAAACAAATAGAGGATATTAAAAACGGAACCGCAGCAAAAAAAGAAAACGATATAATTCAAAAAAGGATAAAAGCTGCTGAATATTGGAGGAGTTTAAAAGCTGGTGATATTGTCAATATTGGGAATACTAACGGCAACCCTACTATTGCCAAAAAATCCCGTTTATCTTTATTAACAACAAGTGGCTGCAAATGGACAGCAGCGGAAATAATTGGAAGGGAAGCCGCAAAACTAATTTAAACCTAAAATTTTTTATATAATTCACTTTTAAACTATTTTAACTATGCAACATACAGATATAACCTTATTGAATCCCTTTTCTATTTCCTTAAAAAAACCACCATTTATGAAAGTAAATGAACTGGTGTATTGCAAAGGTGAATATAAAATATATAAATACTGCGAAAATTACTTTGTACACACTTATAAAAATATTGTTTTTGCGGAACGTGGCGGCGCAAATAAGCAGCTAATTGATAACCTTATTAATGATATAAAACCAACCGATGAAGCTAGTTTATACCATGATTATGAGCGACCAAAATACGCAATTTCACAAGGATTAAAAGCAGCAAAAGAACTAAAATTTAATGTTTGCTAACTCCCTTTATTCCTTACAATGTTTTTTTGTTTTTAAACCCATCAAAATTTTTAAACTTAAATAACTAATAAAATGGCAAACTTAACTAAAGAACAAAGACACAATAAAAGATTGCATGAAATATTCCAGCCTGAAATTGACAGAATAAAAAAGGTTGAAATTATTGCTGATGAAATTCTAAATAAAATTGAATCGTTAGGCAAAATTGATACGGGTTTAAGTAGATGCCATTTTATAAATGGCATTCAAAAAATACTCAGCGAAAAAATGAATTTAAAATAATAAAATTAACCCTCTTAAAAAACCAAAAAAGATGAAAAAAGAAACTAAGCAGCTTATATATATTGTTCTTATTGCTTTGGCTTGTTGCTTTGCTGGATGTAAAACAACTGAATGTAACCACGTTAAAAATAACTATGTAGGGTACAGATAAAGGCAATACATTTTTTAAACACACTTAAAAACAACTAAACAAATGACTACCTACCAAATATATCCCCCTGAATGCTGCGCAAACAATACACATTTATATTTATGTGAAGTAATGGAAAACAATATGTTAATAGACCGTAAAAAGTTTATTAATAAAAGAGATGCTGAAATATGGGGTAAAACCCATCCCGGAAAACAAATGTCTGAAAATGTACTGCCTGTTTATTTACAAATGATAAAAAGGTATGCACAATAAAAAACACACTTTTAAAAACAAATAAATTATACTACAATGAATCAGACAGAAATTTTAAACTCATTAAACCTTATTGGCAATAAACACACAAACAATTACGCCAGTAAATTATTCAAAGTTTATTCATTCTTACACTCTATTTCTATAGAAATAGAAAATGTAAAAATTGAAAGCACCGGCCATACTATTAATGAATGTGGCAATTTGATTAATCCCGAAAAATTGCAAACTCATTATATTGATAGGAAACTCAGCACTTTTGAGGCAAATGATAAAAACGTTCAGGAGCTTATTTATCAAATAGGCAGAAAATACAGCAGTTTGGCATCCATAAGAGATTTACTTTGGAAAAAAAGAAAAAACAAAGATAACAGCGAATTGGAAAATGAACAAACAGAATTGGAAAATAAAATTAAAGAACTAGAAATTAAAAAAAATGAATTAATTAAAGATGCAAAAGACGCTTTTATTTCCAATGACGTAAGCGAAAACGAAAAAAGAGAATTTGCCGGATTGTTTGAAGGTGCTTTGATTTCAGTATTTACCAAAAACGGCCAATACACTTTTTACCTACCAATGCACAATAAATTTTATTACTTGCTTTGTGATTTACTTGGTTTAAAATATGAAATAAAAGGTGCTGAATCTATGGAAGTAATTAACACAATTACCATTAACCCGGCTATCTTTAAAACTTTCGGCAAAGCCATTAAATTCGTTTCCAAAGACGATTTACGTCCTGCTATGATGGGGATATGTTTAACATTAGAAAATTATAGTGCTGAAGTAGTTGCTACAGATGCGCATCGGCTTTATTACAGCCCTAAATTTGAATGCTCGCAAAAAGACAGGCTGCAATTAATAATTAACCAAAAAGCGGCTGCTATGCTCGCAAAAACCAGTTTTACGGATGATATATTGGAAATATCCATATTAAAGGGAAATAAGATTTTAATAGATGGGAATATCATTGAATTAATTGATGCTAATTTCCCGGATTATAGGGTGGTATTGCCAAACTATAAAACATTTATGGAATTTGAGAAAAAACCATTTATTGAGAATGTAAAAGCAGTTTTGCCAATGGCAAATAAAAGCACCAGTCAAATTACATTTCACTTAAATGGCTCTATTTCCTTAAATACTCGTGACGTAGATTTTAGTTTTGAAAGTAACAAAGAGATGCCATACATATCAAAAAACTTTCAGGATACGGATATAGCGTTTAATGGTAAATTCTTATTGGAAGCAATGGGAATTTTCAAAGAAAGCAAATTGAAAATGTATAGCGAAGGTGCCAGCAACAAAGCAGCCGTATTTTCAAACGGTATTGATAATATACTCCTAATGCCATTAATGATTAATTACTAAAACACTATGCGTCCATTAACTAAAAACGAAAAAAGACTAAGTTTTTTAATTAAGCTGGTCATGATTGGTTTACTTGTCTTTGTGTTTTTTTCGGGGAAGGCTCAAAAGGTAAGGGCTGATAAAAATGGTTATTTGTACAATGTAGATACCATCCCAATAAAATTTAATACCACCCAATTAATATACAAAGATGAAATGATGGTGGAACATACTGTGTATATTACCTATAAAGGCCGTTATTTCTATTGGGGAAGAACCAAAAAAGGGAACGCAGTAAAGCGATATATAACCATTATTGATTAAATTTATAAACCCTTAAACATTTTAAAACTACTTTTTATGAGTGAACAAAACACATTAATATCCATTGCAAAAGAAACACATGAGGAACTTTTATTAAAAGGGGAACACGGCTTTTTGTCATTGGATAATACCAACCTTAAAACGTTTTTGCTTGGCTTTTTTAAAGGGGCTGAATATGCAGCAAATGAAAATCTGCATGAACTGGAAAAGATGCAAAAGATTTTAGAGAAAGCAAAATCCCCCGCAGTTATGGAAAACGTTTGCTTATCCCGTTATGAAGAAATACATTAATCACTTTTATAAAACTAAAAAATCATGTGGCAATACGTAACAGAACACCCCTTTTTGTTTATTACATTGGGAACTATTTTACTGCTTTTATTGGCTGTTGTTTTTCTTCCCTTTATTACCGAAAAATTTACAATGCAATGGGCATATGATAAAATAGAAGAAGCCATATTAAACGCTGATTGTTATTCTAAATTAGTAGATATAAATGCAGAAATGATGGCGTTTAGAAAGTCATGGCACGATACAAAAAAAGCAGTTGAATTATGGAAGAAAATGAGAGACTTATGGGATACACAAGAAAGTAAAATATTCCCAAAGGTAAATGTAGCTGATTTTGAAAAGATGGAATTTAATTAACGTTTGCGGCTTTGCGATGGGCTGGAATAGTAGTACTTCTGCCCAACAACAACAAATGGCCGGCTTTGCAAATGGTTGAGAACTTATTCTTCCGCCAGCCTTTTGCAAATACCAATGTTCTATGCTGTTTTTTTCGTGCTGCGGAGCATTTTAAACTTTGAATTATGAAGATATTTACCGAAAAAGAAATTTTTAAATTACACAATAAAATAGCTTGCTATTATTCAAAAACAGACAATAATGATTTTGATAAAGGTGTTAATGAAACTGTAAAAAATATTTGTCAGATATTATTAAATTTTGAAAAGGATATGGGGATTGATGAATTTGAATACAATAAGAAATTATTTCAAGGAAATTTATAAAAATGGAAAAAGAAAATTATATAAGAACATTAAGTAGCTACCAGATAGAACAATTAAAAATATTGTTTTTAACGGCTAAAATATATCAAATAGGCAGAGAAGATAAAACGGGTGATTTATTAGTACAATATCAAAAAGTATGGGTAGATGATTGCAATATTGATAGAATAAAAATTAAGCGTACCCCTTTAGATAATGATGAATGAATGCTATGTCAGCCGCCCAATGGTATGCAGTGTGGCGTTGGCAAAAAATAGCATAGAACGTTTGCGGCTTTGCGATGGGCTGATGGCTTTATTCGTCCGACCCAAACAACTACTGCTGCTTGGCTTTGTAATTGGCTCAAAATTTATTCCGCAGCCAGCCTTTTGCAAAACCGCTTGTTATGTGTAGTTGTGGGTGCTAATTGATGTCGCTGCTATGAAAAACTAAAGTTCGACTGTATTATTTTTTTTGAAGCTGCGGAGCATGTATTTTGTATTTTTTAACTGATGAAATTATGAATGTATTGAGTTTATTTGATGGAATGAGTTGCGGTCAAATTGCATTGGAACGTGCAGGTAAAAAAGTAGATAACTACTTTGCTGCTGAAATTGATAAATGGGCAATACAAGTAGCAAAGCATAACTATCCTGGAACTATTCATTTAGGTTCTGTGGTTGATGTAAAAGCTGCTAACTTACCAAAGATTGATTTATTAATTGGTGGTTCACCTTGTCAAGGATTTTCATTTGCAGGGGAACAATTAGCTTTTGAAGATGAACGAAGTAAATTATTTTTTGAGTATATACGTTTGTTGAGAGAAATAAGAGAAATAAACCCAAATGTTTATTTTTTACTTGAAAATGTAAGAATGAAAATAGAACATGAAAGAGTAATTACCAACTTTCTAAAGGTGCGACCATGTAGATTTAATTCTGATTTAGTTTCTGCTCAAAATAGAGAACGATTATATTGGACTAATATTCCGGTAAACTCTTTGCCCCCTGATAGAAGATTGGTGCTAAAAGATATTTTAGAAAAAGAAGTAGATAAAAAATACTTTTTGAGTGAAAAAGCACTTTCGTTCTTTTTGCAAAATTCAATGAAGATGGAAGAAGCTGGTAATGGGTTTAGATTTGAGCCTACGGATGGCAACAGTAAAGGGAAAGCAGTTACAACAAGAAATGGGAGTAGGATGGATGATAACTTTATTAAAGTTGATACTTTAATAGATTTTAGCCACAGAAATGAAGGGATTAGATATTATGAAGATAAATCACCAACGCTTAATGCAAGGGATTGTAAACAGCCTCGATGCGTTAAAACGACTAACTCTATAAGAAAGCTAACACCAGTTGAATGTGAAAGATTGCAAACCGTACCTGATAATTATACAAGTATTGTTTCAGATACACAACGTTATAAAATGCTTGGAAATGGTTGGACGGTGGACATTATTACTCATATTTTAAAACACATGAAATGAAAAGACTGTTTATTGAAAACGATGAAAACTTAGATTTTTCAAGGATTAAAAGTTACTTAAAAGATTTGTATGATTTTAAGGGCAACCCTGCCGATTTCTTTGATGAAACTTTTACAGAAGCAACTTTTAATTCACAAGATGCTTGGGAAGCTATTAAAAGGAATGATGAAATATTTGCAGAAAGTTCCTTAATTGACATGATGGGAATTAGCGGTGGATTGCTTTTTAATAACATGATGTACATGGCTATTAAAGAAAATGTAGTTGGCAAAAAAGTACACTTCTTTAGTTCAAAGGATAGTATTTGGTGGGATAACTTGGATGCTAAATTATTTGAAAAGGCTTTTAAACATAACGAATTGTACACCCACGAAAGAAACAAATGGGAAAAGGCTGATATTTCTGAAATTTTAAAAAAGATGTAATGACACTATTTGAAAAGCTAAAGGACATTATTGGATTAGGATGGGAAGTAAAATTTTCATCATTTGCCTTACAATTTGAAATAACAGTTGAAAAAGAAACGGTAAATGGCAAAAGATTTAAAAGACAATCATCTTTACCTTTACAAGACCACTTTTACGAAAAACGAATTGTTGATTGCATTGAATGGTCTATTGCTGAAATTGAGAAAGAAATATCAATCGAAGCGTAATGTGTGGCGTGGGCAAAAAAATAATACAGTTATCCGTCTGCCCCAAAAATGGTATGCTGGTAACAATTACACATAACGCCGGGGTATTTGCGAAGGGCTGGAATAGTAGAACTTCTGTCCAACAACAACAAATGCCCGGCTTTGCAAATGGTTGAGAATTTATTCGTCCGCCAGCCTTTTGCAAATACCCATGTTCTATGTCTGTATTTTGCGAAGCTGCGGAGCTTTACTAACAATTTAAAAAGAGGTTATGAAAAATGAAAAGATAGAACGTGAAATTGCCAACTGCTTTGAAACGCTTCACTGGGAAATATTTCCTTTTTTAGGAGAAAATAAAAGGAAGTTAATCCAACGACTTTTTTTAAAAGTAGAAGATGTTGCCAATGAAGAAATTGATAAAAAATTTGCACCTGCGTTTTAAATAAATCAGGACTTATTATTCAAAAATGCTTAAACCATTAAAAAATAAATTATGGAATGCCCCATATGCGGAAGTGAATTACAAAATGAAGGAGCCTGGGGTTACCTTGCTTTACATCAATCAGGTGAAGTATTAGGACATACTTATAGATGCCCAAACTATGATGGATTTGAAAGCGAAGAATTAGCCAATGAGTTTTTAAAACGAACAGAAAGAACAATTGAAGATTTTGGTGCTACAAGTTGGGATGAAATTACTTGCGATAGTTCGATGCACAGCGTATCAGGTTCTTTTTATACAGATAAACAAGAAAATTTACACGATGGATACCCTTGTTAGTAACAATTTTAAAAATAAATTATGACTGAAAAACAGATAATAAACAAAACATCAGAAGTGCTTAAAAAGGTATTTTCAAGAGTGCCATTGAGTGAACCTTATTATACTATGTTACGAGAATTACAAGGAGAAATTTATTTGTATGAAACACGAAAAGAACGGGCTAAAAAGTTAAAAAGTCAAGGAAAAACAGTTCGTCAAATAGCCAAAGAAATGGGGTATAATCATCCTGGGTCAATAAGTTATCTACTTGCTGAATGACTGAACGTCCAGCCCATTAAAGAACGGGAGTGTGGCAAGGGGCAAAATATAGCATAGAACGTTTCTCGGCTTTGCGAAGTGCGGGACAAAAATAACCAAAATTTTAAATTAAAAACAAAAACTTACAGATATGCACGAAACTTTAATTAAAGACCTAAACCCCGCATTTTGCCAAACCGATGTTAGCGATTCGTTGCAATTTAGAGAACCATTATGTTTAACAGTAAAATACGCCCTTTCTTTTGAATTTAGGGCATTGGTTGAGCGTATGCAAGATTGTAGGGTAAAAAATGTAATTGAAATAAAGTCAGGCGAACTTTTGCAATACTGGATAGAATGCCCTAAAGAAAAAGAAAACGAAATCACAGATATGGCTTTTATGACTTGGATTAAAAACCCTGTTTTTCAAAAGTATTATCACGACACAAGGGCGTTTCAAGAAATCGCAGAAAAATATGTTTCAGAGCGTTGTCAGCAATGACCGCTAACGTCAAAGCATTGGCGATGCTTGGGAATTTGAAAACGTTTCGCCGGAACAAAAGTTGATTAAAAAATTAAAATTTCATATTATGAACAAAAGTACAATCAAAATCGGTCAGCCCGAACAGATAAACAATAATGAATCTGCTGCTCAGAATCAGCAGGTCAGCCCAAGTATTGCCAATGCAGTGTTAGCTGCCGTGCCGTTGCCGTGTCCATTTTGCGGGTGTAGTGATAACCCTGTAAAAAAGAATACGAGAGTATTCCACGGGGCTAAAGGCAGATACGAAGAAGTTGATTATTATTTAGAGTGTGATGGCTGCGGGTTAGTAATTGGTAACGATAAAAACTATGACCAGTGGGGGGATGTCGTTTGTGATTACTCAACACCTGAAGAAGCATTGAATGTTTGGAACTCACGGCATGGCAGCTAACGACCAGGGCTTTGCGATGTTGCCCTTCCGCTGTTGATTGAAAAACAAATGTTGATGATATGTACTTCTGCTGATAGATATTCGGGGCAATATTGCAAAACCCATTGTTGGCAGTTCGTACCGGGCAGTAAAAGAAACCCGCTTTTTAAATTATAAAAGAACTTAAAATGGAAGTAAACTTCAACAACCTTAGAAAGCAAGCTGTATTCAGCTACGATAATCTTTGTCAAAAATTGAACAATGCAAGGCGTAAAGAAGGTGGCGACTGGATAGACAATTACGGTACTTTAAACACAGGTGATATTGTTATTGACCCTGATGATATACAAAAGGAAATGGATAATTTGAGAATGTTGATTGGTTCAATAGCGATGGTTTATGAACCTGGTGATGAAAAATTTGCAAATGTGTATGATGAAATTTTTCCCGAAACAGAAAATACACGGATGCAGTCTTTTAACCCTGATGCCGAAGATGATGAGTAGTAGGTATGACTGCCAACGAACAGGGCTTGCCGCCTGTGTGGGCATTGAAAAACAAAAGTTGAATAACATTATGAAGCAAAATAGAATTACTACTGAACAGGACTTAGGTGTCAGCCCACATAGCGGCAAACCCCTTGTTGGGCGAAGTGCGGTAAAATTTAGTAAACTAAAAAAAATAAATTATATGGAAACACATGAATTTGAAAAACTTTGTCAAGAAGCAAAACCAATATCTGTCAGTTTTGATGGAGATATTAATATCGTTTTTGATAATGGTATTGAAGTTACAGTAGGTAAAACTACTGAATGGGATTGTGCTGTTTGGGAAATGGAAACCAATATTGAGAAAGAACAAAAAATAGCTGAATGGCAAAAAAGAAATGATGCCGAAAAAGAAAACAAAAAACAGTTTGAAGAAGAGAGAAAACGCATAATGGCAAAATTCACACCGGAACAATGGGAAGAAATTGAAAGTGCTTTTCTTTACAATAACGGCATGACATACAAACAAAATAAAGAGTTGCAGGAACAAAATCAAAGATTTTATCAAAACATGCAACAAAAATATGGACAAGATTTTCCATTAATGGTTGAAACACTATTAACGCCTGCAAAATAGTAGAGTATAGCATTTCGCCCAACGACCGCTGCTTTACGCTGAATGGGTATTTGAAAAACCGTCAGCCGAGCAATGTTCGTCAAGCCCATTTTGCGTAAAGCATCTTGTTGGCTGCTGTACGGTCAAATAAATTGTAAACTTAAAATTAAATATATGTCAAACAGTTACAGAAATTTAAGAGAAATTCTACATCACTTAGCAGAGGCAGAAATGTCTTTGATTGAAAGATATGTAGATAAAATGGATGATATTGAGTTCCGTGAAATTCCAACAATACTCTTGTCTGACGATGCTAAGAAGGTTATTGAAACTTATGGTTGGATTTTTAATGTCCAACGCAAAGATGATAAGGCTGATAATGGGTACAAAATACATACAATATACTGCATATTCCCTTCAATATTTAAGGTGATAGTATAGCAGCCAACGGTTTCGGGCTTGGCGAAGTGGCTTTTGTGCGTTGGCTTGTGTGTCGGAAAGCCATTTTGCCAAACCCGTGTTATATGAAGTGCCGACTTATTTACGATAAAGCCTAATTGGAACACTAAACAGAAAAACAAAAAGAAAAAAAAGCGATGCCAAAAAAATATAAAACAATAGTGGCAGACCCACCGTGGAAGTATGGGAAGTGGGGCAAGGCAAGTGTGCCAAACTATGAAGGACACGTTCCAAAAGAATGTGATATACCATACGAAACTATGAGTGTTGAAGAAATCAAGGCTTTAAATGTTGCTGATTTAGCTGATGAAAATTGTGAGTTGTATTTATGGACTACACAAAAATATTTACCTGATGCTTTTGAAGTATTAAAGGCTTGGGGTTTTAAATATTGCCAAACATTGACTTGGTGCAAAAAGCCAATGGGTAAAGGACAAGGTGGTGTATTTTGCCCGACAACAGAATTTCTTTTGCTTGGAAGAAAAGGTAAGATGCCAAAAGTAGAAAGAATTGATACAACTTGGTGGCAGATTGCAAGGGCTTGGAAAAATCACAGCCGAAAGCCATCGTTTTTTCAGGACTTAATAGAAACGGTAAGTGATGCACCAAGATTAGAAATGTTTGCAAGACGAGAAAGAAACGGATGGGATGTTTTTGGGAATGAAGTTAACAACTCTATAAAAATTAAGTAATATGACAGAATTGATTTCTACAATAAAAAAAATAATTGAAGCCCTTAAAAAAGAAGGGTATCAAATGGACAAATTAGATGTTCATTATTATTTAGAATTAGAAAAACAAATGATAATTGAAACTTTTAGATATGCTCAATTGCTCCACGCAATGGGTGATGAAATGAGAGCCGAACAATTTTACTATAAAAAAATAAAATATGACAACAAGTAAAGAAATCGCAGGTCAAATGAACTTGCCACACAAAGAAATTATGGACTTCTATTGGCATTTAGAGGAAATGATAGTTACAAACAGAAGGTTTATAAAATGTACATTAGTTATTGAAGAAGATGGTGAAAACTGGCTGAATAATGTTTGTGAAAGCCTTGAATTTGCTTTTTATGTGCATTTCAATAAACTAAATTCATTAAATTTTCCTGCATTAAAATAATGTGCGGTGGCTTTTTTCTTTTTGTTTTTCCTTCACGGAACTTCAATTGGAAACGGTCAGCAAGGCATTTCATATAACGTACAGGGCTTGCTGCTGCCCGATTCAAAAGCAGATTAAAGATATGAAGATGACAAACGATATACAGCCGAACAGCGAACCGTCAGCCGGGGGTAGCAGCAAACCCCTTGTTAGCCGCAGTACATTCTATCAGGGTGACTGCCTTGTAGAAATGGATAAGATTGCCGATAAGTCTGTGGATATGATTTTGTGTGATTTACCGTATGGAACAACTGCTTGTAAATGGGATACTATTATCCCGTTTAATCCACTGTGGGAACAATATGAAAGAATAATCAAAGATAATGGGGCTATTGTACTAACAGCGAGCCAACCTTTCACAAGTGCTTTAGTTATGAGTAACCCTAAATTATTCAGATATGAATGGATTTGGGATAAAGTGCAGCCAACAGGAGCATTGCAAGCTAAGAAAATGCCCATGAAACTCCATGAGAATGTTTTAGTTTTTTACAAAAAATTACCCACATACAATAGGCAGATGACCGAACGAAATCCAAAAGATGTAAGAAAAAATGCTGTTAGAAATAAACTTAACCAAAAAACAAATTTAGGTTATGACCACATAGGCGGTAAAATAATGACATACGCCGATGATTATGATCCAACAAAAGTAAATCCAAAAACAATAATCAAATTCTCAAAACAACCAAAGCGGGTTAAAAACTTACATCCAACGCAAAAACCAGTAGCCTTATTCGAGTACCTAATCAAAACATATACCAACGAAGGCGAAACAGTATTAGATAATTGTATGGGTTCGGGAACAACAGGGGTTGCTTGTAAAAAAACAGGTCGCCACTTTATCGGGATAGAGAAAGATGAAAAGTATTTTGAAATTGCCGTTAGCAGGGTGTCTGCGTATTGCGGCTAACATAAAATATGTACGCATCTTTTACAAATTATTAAATATTAAATAGTTGTATGAATTTTCCTAAATACGAACAGTCTTTCATAAACTCTTATAGGTTGCATTAATGATAACGCAATTATAGGTTATTTAGTTTGTTTTGAATGTGAAATAAATAAAAATCCCCTTATGGAAATAAGGGGATTGCTTATACATGAATCGTAAAACACACTAAACATATTTTCGCATCATAGCGATTATCTTTTTTAAGTTGGTGGCGTAATTTGGATCGGTTGCGTACCCGGCTTCTGCTATTTCCTCAATAAATCTTTCCGGGTTATCTTTAAATTTTAAGGCTTCAGCATAGCGTGGATTCTTTAAAAAGAAATTGCCATGATCGGTAAAACATTCTTCCGGGGAATTGTATTTTCTAAAATAATCTTTAACCTTGTATTTAAACCATTTTTGACCGTTTCGGATTACAGGGGTAACACTTATCACTTCCGGGAATTTAAGATCAGCCCTGCGGCTGTATTCTGTTGTGGTTAGTAATTGTTCATTACCATTTATGCCATCCGTATCCTTAATGCCGAACATCATCCACCCGACAGAGGAGGCATTCCATCCCGATTCCCACGCTCCCTGTGCAAGTAAAGCTAAAGCATTGATACCTGTCTTTTGTTCTGATTCTTTAGCGTATGGTAAAAAGAAACTAACAAAACCTTTTGGTGATAGCTTTTGATTGGGATTAACTGTCATTGGGAATACTATGCTTTAGTTATAAATTGAGCAATAACTGAAATAAACGTAGTGATGATTGTTTGAACTGTTGCGTTCTGTGTGTCTTTTGCTAACATTTGTCCGAATACTTCAAACGTAGCTAATTGTGCTTTCAAAATTTCAGGAAATTCTTTTAAGCGAGAATCTCTAAATTCAGCACTTAATTCCTCGTCCATTAAATCAGTTAGTAATTGGGAGTTGTTTACAAGATAATAACTTAATGCTCCCGTGGCTTCGGGAACATGAGGGATTGCCGCTTGCTTTAATGCTTCCTCGCTTGCTTGAATAATATCTTTAATGCTTATTGTTGTGGGCATGATCTTTTATTTTATTGCGTTTTCAGAATCTATTCTTGATTTAAAGTAACCATCCATTATCTGCCTTTCAATATTGGCTTCTTTGGCCGTCAATGTTCCCTTCCCTTTGTGGTATCCTTGACGCATAGCCCATCCCTTTATTAGTAATTCATCCTGACGACAAAGAGCGGATGCTGAATTTCTTTTTTTATCTTCTGCATACAAAGTATCTAATGATGCGGCCACCGATACATACTGCGGCTCATGATCTTTATAATCCCTTTCCCCTCTTACCATTTCCTGATACATAGCTTTTACTGTAAAATATGCTTCATTCAGGCGGTTGCTTTGGGATTCGCTTTTTGTTAAATACTTATCGCAGGAAATAAAACAAGCGGCAAGAGCAATAAATAAAAATGTTTTTTTCATATTATTTAGATGTTATATTATTACCTTCTGCATCTTTAATTTGGCCGCCTTGTTTTTCAATTAATTTAATAGCAGCACTTGTATCATTGGTAAAGAAATTCTTAATGATATAAGCTAATCCGGCTGATGCACCGGCTGTTAAAACTTGTTTCCAATCAATATCAAAAGAACCTGTACTTACAGTATTGTAAAGAATAATTAAAACAGGTGCTAAAACTGAAATAAGAAGTCCTTTTAAAAAGTCATTCCAATTTATCGAAAAGGTGGTGGATTTCATCATTTTTGTGTTTTTTTGGTGGTTAGAGTATATGTAAATATAATAATTTTTGTAATAAAAAAGCTATTTTGAATCGTTATAAACAACGGTTTTATTAACTATTAATCTGTTTATGTTTAAAAAGCTATCGGCTAGGTGCTGGTTGTAGGGTGAGAGGGTTTTTATTTCGTTGTAAAGGTTGTTATTGACTTTAATGGGTGCGCCTCCTATTGAGTTAATGGATGATGCAGAAAAGCATAAAGTAACGACTGCAATTATTAATATGTTAATCCCATTTTTCATTAATCCATAAACGTACATAAGCCAAAAAAATTGAGCGATTAACTCATTTTTATTTGGTTGGTGGTTGCTTGGTGTATGAAGTGTCAACAAGTGCCTTAGTTTTATTTTGTTCTTCCAATAGTTTCAATAGGACGTTGGTTGAGCTTTCATTACATTTTAGGATAGCGGCATCGTATGTTTTCCTTTCTGAATATATTATATATTGCTGCGAAAGTATGATAATTATTAATACCGAAAACATCAATTTTATAATGCCTTGTTTGGCTAAGTTGTTTGTGAAACCCAGCGCATTAAGATCATTTCCCGTGTTAAATTTAACACCATCATTTTTAGGAGGCATTTAAAAAATCTTTGTTCTCAAAACTAACGAAAATTAGCTATTCTAAAGTATCGTTTTTAAAGATAAAGTCTATTCATGCACCTCCAATACATAACCGAAACAATAATTATCAATACTATCACATACATCCAGTACTTGTTATTCCCCTTTTTAAAATTCAGATAAATACCCCGCAAACACAAACATATAACAGTAAGCATTAGCGTTAGCATCATTACCTTTTTTTTCAAATCATACAATAAAATAAAATATTGGACGTTTTAATTTCTGCTTATGGGTATTTATAAATATCTAAGGAATCATGTGTAGGCAACGGGGCTGTATTCTTATAGCCCCTCTTTTAATTTCTATACCATCCATAATTCACTCCATTTACATTTGCCGGGAATATAACGGTATTAGCCCCAATACTTCCATACACCCCATTATTAGGAGGAACTCCTATTGATCGGCCATCGAGATCAATTGGTGTCCATGCTGAACCTGTTATGGTTTGACCGGCACCCTTAGATGTTGCAGTTGATTTTAAATGAAAATCGTATGTAGCGATATTTACAAATGTAGCTGGAATACTAACATTGATTTCTCCGGGAACTAAGTGATAATTGGTAGACGAACCACTAGATACAGAATAGGAATTATTTTGATGGAGTGTTTTTAATGTATCGCTATTGGCTACTACATCAATACCACCTTTTAAGAAAAATATATTATTTTTTAGATTGAAAACCGTATCGGAAGTTTCTGAACCAGCATAATTAAAACAGGCACCAAATCCAAACACTCCCGCAGTATCTATAATAACATTGTTATAGTACTGCATATTTTTGCATTGAACAGGGAAGCCCCCACTTGCACTTGTATAGGTTAATTCAGAGCAGTTTATTATTTTACAATAAGCTACCATATTATCTGCTGCTGTTCCTGCTGTTCCACTACCTATTTCCATTACACCATTACTATAATTTATATAGCAGTAAATGATTTTATTATTACTGCAAGCACCATAAGATTCACAAGCACCACCATCAACTCCATAATCTTGTGAATACGCCCAACAAGAATCAAAAAAACAATGTGATACGGTATTGTTATTTGAATTTCCCCAAAGGCACCCGTTTGCGCCGTAGTCATTGTCTGCTCCCGGATCATTTCTTATTGTACGCATATCAGTAAAGGAGCATTGATAAATATAGTTGTTATTGCTACCATCATTTACAAATACACCTGTACCTATTAATGAAAAATCGCAATATTGAATTGTATTGTTATCGCCAGTTTCTATTTTAATCCCTATTGTTACATAAGCCTCAATATGCCTATCAGGGCTTTGCGAAGGGTATGTAACATTTAAGTTTTCAATAAATAAATTTGAACCAGTAAAATAAAAAGTATTTCTGTCGTATAATGGATCAGAACCACTATAAACGATTATTGGTTTTGCCCCTGTTCCGTATGAACCCCAATAGATACCTGATGTAGATTTATTTATTTTTCCATTGAAAGTTTGACCACACTTAAATGTAACGCTATCCCCACTTACTAATGTAGTAGACTGAACTTTAGCCATTGTTTTAAATGGTGCTGCTGGTGATAAACCATTATTGGAATCACTCCCGGACGTATCTACATAATAGTGATGTGTAACTAATGGTACTAAGAAAAAATCCCCTTCATTGAATAGTTGGGTTCTTTCAGATGATTCCGGTTTAATATATTTTTTTTCAGGCGCATAATTAAATGCAATCCCAAAAAACAAAATAGTACATAATATTAATAATAATGATCTTTTCATTTACTTAGTTATTTGTCCGCAAAGATTAGCTGTTGATGTAGAATTAAATAGTAAATCAGCAGCACCTCCCGATGAAATTCTTTTATAAGATGCTACACTACTTATGGTAATACTTGTATTGGGGGATACTAAAACAGGCTTTGCTACTGATACCAATTTTACTGCTATGGGTTTAGTTAATGCCCTTACTGAAACTGTAGTTGTGCTAAGTGTACTCGTAAAAAATATAACAGTTGATGAATCTGCTTCTGTTATGGTATACGATACTGATGATACGTTTTTATACTTATAATAAGTACCTCCTCCCGATAATGGCAAATTATTTATTTGTGTTTGCAATCCCTTTACTGCATTAGAACAACTGTCTATTCTACCTGATAATGCTTTATCTGCATTGGTTAGAGTGGTAATAGTATTATTTAATGAAGTTGTGGTAGCAATTTTTGATGGATTAGTGGAAGCAGTTTTATTTGAAACAATAAAATCATCTCCTAATATCAATGTATCTTTTACCTGCGAAAAACCCAAAAAAGGGATGATGAATATTCCTGTAAACATCAATAATTTTTTCATAAAATTGGAGCAGGAAACACACTCATCGCCTTTTGGCGTGGGTGTGAGGAATGCGACTGCAACGCTTTAAATTGTTTAACAAAATTAGTAATTATTTTCTGATATGTGAAATTATTTTGTATCTTTGCTTCGTGAAACTCACTTTGAAAATAAAACTTTTGCCAACTGACGAACAGGCTAACTTGCTTCTCGAAACGATGAAGGAAGCTAATACTGTTTGTAATGCCATATCTGATGTGGCGTGGCAAGAGAAGATTTTCAATAATTTTAAGTTGCACCATCGCACCTATCATTCGTACAAGGCTACGTTTAACCTTTCTTCTCAAATGCTTATTAGGCAAATAGCCAAAGTTGCTGATGCTTATAAGTTGGACAAGAAAACTAAACGGACATTCAGACCACTTGGCTCTATTGCCTATGACGCTCGGATTATGACTTACAAGCCTGATAATATCGTCTCCTTGTGGTGTATCGGTGGTAGGCAAAAGATAAACTTTGTTTGCCATAATCCTGCTTATTTGCCTTACATTAAGGGTGAGGCTGATTTGGTTTACAAAAAAGGGAAATTTTATCTTTTCCAAACTGTTGATATTCCTGAACAAGATGTTGAAGATATTGAATCTTTCTTGGGAGTGGATTTTGGTCTTGTAAGCATAGCAACCCTTAGCAATGGTAAAGAATTTAACTCTAAAAAACTTCAAGATTATCGAGAAAAAAGACAAAAAGTAAGAAGCTCCGTTCAAAGCAAACGCACAAGAGGAAGTAAAAAACTCTTGAAAAGGCTTAGTGGCAGAGAACGAACTACCGCTTCTATAATCAATCACACCATCGCAAAACAAATTGTTCAAATTGCCAAAGAAGAAAATAAAGGAATTGCTCTTGAAGACCTTAAAGGCATCCGCTTTTCTTCGCTTAAAAAAGGTAAAAAATTTAGAACAAGGGTTGGCAAGTGGTCGTTCAATCAGTTGCGTCAATATATTTTCTACAAAGCTATTCTTAATGGTGTTCAGGTTGTTCTTGTTAATCCAAGATACACAAGCAAGACTTGTAGCAACTGCCACCACATAGGCAATAGAAAAGGAAAGGTATTTGAATGCAATAACTGCGGAAACAATATGGATGCCGATGTAAATGCATCGCTCAATATTGCTACGCTGGGGGCTTCCGTAAATAAGCCCGAAAAGTCGAGTATGTATAGCTGTGCTTTGCATTATTCAGATTTAAAGCCCATCCCATCGCTTTGCGTGGGTGGGTAGTTTACATCAATTCCTGAATTTTAAACCAATGCCAATATCTATTTAGCAAAAGTTTTATTATTAAAATAAGAGAAGCGTATAATAAATACCACCATTGCGACCAATAAAAAACATAGTGTATAAAGAATGTGGTATGGATAAAATCTACAATAGATAATTCCATATAGAAATCAAAAATGTAGCGTAGGGTTTTATTCCTGAAATATATTTTTCTAAAAGCCCACCAAACAAATACGCCACCACCCGCTAAACTTTGCCCTACATACAATAACCATACTCCAAACTTGGTATGATTAAATTCAAAGTCAAATCCCGGAATATCTATGAATATAGATGTACCAATGCAAATGAGGCCGCTAATTACCCCTAAGGTAGCAGCCCACATTTTCTTTTGGGATTCTTTTACTATGTTATTTTGGACGAGTTCCAACTACAAAACGGTTTTGTGATGTTGCATTGTTTAAATCAGTAGCAATAGAATTACATTCCGCTTGTGTTCTTACTGGAACTAATCCTATATGTGCTAAATCAACTTCGGCGTAATTAGTTGGGCTTGTATAAGCAGATACGTACTTATTATTGGACGTATCTTTTACTACGTAGTCTTGTGTAGGCATGATTTTTTTTATTTTTTTTGTTTATACTAATCCTGTTGGTGTTACTGTACCAATACATATTTCATTAACATATACTTTTATTTCATTGTCGGTTGTTATTTCCAACTTTGCACTTCCACCGTCTGCAACAGCAATGGCAGTAGTAGAATTTAACCCAAGTCCATCATTAACAGCAAGTGTACTGATTGGCTCTTTATCTTCATTGCTTTGGATAATATGATGCTCATTATTTTCACCAAATGTGAAATCTTTAACCCTTGTTTCACTTGTTGTAACGTTTACGTTTACCTGATTTTCTGATGTTGTAATTGTTGATGTTTGCATATATTTTGTTTGTTTTAAAAAATTAAAGTCCTAATGATCCGCCACGCCAACTACCATTTACAGATTTATAAATGTGCATTTGAGGATACGGCAATGTTGTCCACGAAATAGTATCACCACCTTTTAATGGCTTTTCTGTCCCTTGATACTGTGCATCAAACTGATCTGCGGTATCATTATTAATAATAGTAATTGTCTGCCCATCAAATAAAGTTGGGTCAGGGAAATGAATATTATTAGTATTAGAACCATGCGTAACTAAATAAATACCTGATGCTTCAATATCATAATCTACAGATGTTAAATCAATGAAATAAGTAGAATCTCTTACATATATAGTATCCCTTGCTGCATTGAACACAAACTGATTTGGATTAAATGTTAATGTATCTGCTGTAGCTGATGAAGGGATTGCCCTATACCCT
>ERZ650304.490-NODE-490-length-20671-cov-15.379608_pt1 | contig 20671 bp, 21 predicted proteins | sample MGYA00376240_ERZ650304 | MGnify/ENA primary metagenome ERZ650304 (study PRJEB26733, sample SAMN07839271) | wastewater metagenome | biome: small river; feature: stream; material: water | place: USA: North Carolina | collected 2016-03-01 ... | reverse complement strand
CGCCGCCAGAGTCGTTCGGATGGCTGGTGCGATATCAAGAGTCACTGCGGCGCTCGCGAGGTGTGTGGTGATCGCCCGCCCTGCGCTCGATGCAGTGACCGATGCGCTTCGCGACGTCGTCGAGCCGCGCGAGGCGATGGAGATTCTCGCGACGCGCGGGCTCTTGCCCGAAGGCTTCGACGTCGAGGTGATCGCGCCCGTCATGCCTCGGGGCGCGGGCGTGCGTGACCGACGTGCAGAGCTTCGCGCCGCGCACGTCGTCGCCATCGCCAACGTGGCGTCGCTCGGCGTCGAGACCATCACGACGGTGATGGCGCGCGCGCGCGAGGAGGCCAACACCCTCGTGCCCGATGGCGACATCACCATCGCGTGGCAGGTGTCGCGCGTCTTCGACTTCGGCGACGCCCCCAGCCCCTACACGTTCGTCGGCGGTACGCGCGTCGTGGAGACGGAATCCGTCGCGGTGGCGGGCCGCGGTGGGTCCGTGCGCGTCGAGTTGCATGTGCCACCTGTCGAGGGCGCGATGGACCTGGAGCCCCGGCCGCCGCTCCCGCATCACCCGTGGCGCGGCCCCGTCGACACGCGAGACTTCCAACGATCGCCGATGCAGGTGTGGTTCGCATGATGAACGCGGCCGCCGTCGCCGACGCGGGCGTGCGCTACGTGCCCCACGCGCGGCAGGAGACCTTCCACAAGGATCCGCGCCCGTGGCGGTGGTTCTGTGCCGGATACGGCACAGGCAAGACGAAGGCGCTCGTGATCGAGGCCCTCACGCTCGCCGTGGTCACGCACCCTGGCTTCCAGGGCATCGTCGCCGCGCCGACGTATCCGCTCCTGTTTCAGTCGTGGTTCCAAACGTGGATGGAGACGGTCCCGCGCGCGTGGTGGTCGCTGAAGCGCGACCCCCTCTTCGGGCCGTACATCGCGATCGTGGGCGGCTCGAAGATCTGGCTCCGGTCGTCATCGAACCCGTCGTCGAACGAAGGCATCAACGCCGCGTGGCTCATCTACGACGAGGCGCCGCGCGAGCGTGACCGCGCCGCGCTCGACGTGCTCTTCTCGCGCGTTCGCACTGGATATCCAGGGCGACAGCAGTGTGTGGTGGTCGCCGGTCCCCCGATGACGCGCGGGCACTGGACGGCGGTGGAGTTCGGCACGGGCTCGGGCAACGGGTACACGGGCGACGCGTGGCAGTGGTCGAACCGCACCACCTCCGTCATCCGCGCGCGCACCGCCGACAACCCGAACCTCCCGCCCGACTACGAGGAGCGACTGCGCCGCCGCCCCGGTGCCACGCGGGCCTGGTGCGCGCAGTGGCTCGACGCGCAGTTCGGGAGCGTCGAGGGGCAGGTCTACGACCGCTTCTCGCGCGACGTGCACGTGATCCCCGCCGCGCGCCTCGCGGGCCGCCCGTGGCGCCGCGTCATCGCCGGTGTGGATTGGGGCTACTCGCATTACGGCGTGATGATCCCCGTCGCCGAGGACGGCATGGGCGACGCATACGCGCTCGGCGACGAGGCGCACCAGGGCCTTCTCGTCGAGGCCGGCGAAGGACAGTGGGGCGGCATCGCCGCGGGCCTCGTGCGCGACCGTCACGTCACGGAGTTCTACTGCGACCCCTCGCGCCCTGACTTGATCCGCGCCCTCGCGAATGCCCTCCGCATCGAAAAGGTGAGCGCGCGCGTGTACCCCGCCGACAACGACGTCGGGGACGGCATCCGTCGCGTCGCCGCGCTCCTCGAGAGCGCCGCCGACCGCGCCGCGAACCCGGGCCAGCGCGCCGAGCGACGACGCCCCGCGCTCTACCTCTCCGACGCCGCCGCGTACACGATCGGCGAGGCCGAGGGGTACGTGCGCAAGAAGCTCCGCGACGGGTCGCACACCGAAGACCCCGAGAAGAAGAACGACCACGCGATGGACGCCCTCCGGTACGCCGTCGCACAGATCGCCCGTGCATCATGACCCTCGACATCGCACCAGCCACCGCGCCCGCCGCAACAGCACCCACCGGCGCCCCGATGACCGTCGTCACGTTCGACGTGACGCGCGGCACGCACATGTTCCTCTCGGACGCCTACTACGGTGGCGAACGGTGGCGCGCGCCGCGCGCGTCGACCATCTCGACGACGAGCCTCGTCGCGTACGAGGCGCAGCGTTCGGACGATGGCGGCGAGGAGCGCATCGTCGAGGTCAGGGGGAAGTCGTTCCAGTCGTACCTCGTGCCGTTCGTGGGCGAGAGCGAGACCACGTTCGCGCGGCGGCGCGCGCTCGCGGTGTACGTGAACCTCGTGCAGCCCATCGTCGACGCGTACACCGACTCCATCACGGGGCAGGTGTCGCGCGACCTCGGGGCGCTCGGCGACGCGCTGAAGCGCCTCGACGGGCGCGGCATGTCGTACTCGCAGCTCGTGACGGAGACCGCGCGCTGGAGCGCGGTGCACGGCGTCATGGCGGTGATCGTCGACGCGCCGAAGGACAACCCGGCGAAGACGCGCGCCGAGGAGCAGGCGCTCGGCGTGGGGCTGCGCGCGATCATGGTGCCGCCCGAGTCGTGGGCGTGGCTCGTGTTCGACGACGACACCGGCGAGCTCGCGGAGTTCGCGTACGTCGACCCGCCACGGCAGGAGCCCGAGACGACCGCGCAGAGCCGCACCGTGCACCTGTGGGTGTGGGATCGCGCGGGGTGGCGCCGCATCCGCGCGAGCGTGCCCACGACGGCGACGCTCGGGCAGTACCCGCGGAGCGAGATCACGCAGCAGGGCACCGTGGTCCGCAGCGGGAAGTACCCGCCCGGCGTCGCGCGCGTTCCGGTCGTCTTCTCGTACTTCCGCCCCGTGCTTTTCACTGGAATTCCAGAGGGAGTCTCGCTCGTGGGCGACGTCGCGCACTGCGGCCGGCAGGTCTACCAGCTCCTCTCGTGGGCCGAGGACACGCTGCGCCGCGCGGGCTTCTCGTTCCTGCAGGTGCCCACGAAGGAACAGAACGGCACGCTCTCGCCGCAGCAGCGCGTGCGCCTCGGGCCGGAGGATGCGCTCGGCGTGCCCGACGGCGCGTCGGCGGGCTGGGTCACGCACCCGTCGGAGCCCACCACCGAGCTCCGCAACCACGTGCTCTTCCTCATCATGCTCGCGTACCGCGCCGCGGGCCTCGAGGTGCAGGCAGACCAGAGCGCGCAGGCGCAGTCGGGGAGCGCGCTCAAGGTCCGCTCGCGCGACTTCGAGGGGCGCGCGGTGGGCTTCGCGACCTCGCTTCAGGCGTTCGAGCAGGAGCTGCTCGACCTCGCGGCGGCGTACCTCGGTAAGCCGAACAACGCGGTGATCACGTATCCGTCTCGCTACACGATGCCGGATGTGGCCGAGGAGCTCGACAAGGCGATCGCGTTCCTCGCGACCTTCGGTCCGAACATCGGCCCTGAAGGCATGGCGGCGGTGGTGCGGCAGGCCGTCACCGCGGCGATGTCGCTCTCCGATGCCGACGTCGCGAAGATCATGTCGGAGGTGCAGACGAAGCTCGCTCGCCCCGACGCGCCGCAGAAGGAAATCTTCTCGTACGACTACGACGCGGGCATCGTGACAGTGAACGAGGCGCGCGCGACGAAGGGCCTCGGCCCGATCCCGGACGGTGACATGCCGGTGCTCGAATGGATGCAGCGGTTCAAGCCCGCTGCACCGTCGCAGCAGCAGCCCGCGGGGAACGCGTGATGGGCGCCAGCGCGCCAAACGTGTGCGTCATGTGTGCGGCGTTCCTCGCGCAGGTTCCGGCGACGCAGCGGTGCCGCGGGTGTGGTGGGCTCTACTGCGACGCGTGCGCACCGCGCGCAGATCACCCCGACGACGAGCGATGCCTCGAGGGCATGGAGCCGCTGCTGAAGGAGGTGACCTGTGGGTGAAATCGCGCGTGTGCGCGCGGCGCTGTCGATGATGGCGCAGGCCGCGGTTCCGTTTCAGGTCACGTGGAAGGTGACCGACCTCTCCGAAGACAAGCTCCGGTGGTTGAAGCGGGGTGGGCGCGACTTCCTGAAGGTGAACCGCGTCGTGCTGCACGAGATGGGCGACGCGTACCGCGAGGCCGCCGTCGCGCTCTTGAACAGCCGTCGCAAGCTCGACCCGAGATCGCCGTGGCGCGCGGCAGCCGAGACGTACAAAGACCGCGTTGTCGCGCGTCTGCGCACGGGTGGCGGCGACATCAAGGGAGAGATGAAGCCGCTCTCCCCTGGGTACATCAAGGAGAAGGGGTTCAGCCGCATCGGCTACAGAACGGGCGCACTCCTTCGCAATCTCACAGCAGGCAAGGTCACGGTCACACGGAGGTGAGCATGGTGGTTCAGCAGGATGACGGATGGGTGCGCTCGCACGACGACGCGGAGGCGCTCCTTCGCTACGCGGTGCCCGGGGCGCGCGTGACATTCCATGACCGCGGCTCGGTGCTGCGGTTGGGCGCGTTCCGCGAGTACGTCATCACCCTCGACGATGAGGGGCACAGGGTGGCACACGGACCCCACACCTACGGCCTGCCGTGCAAGGCCGGGCAGATGGTCGCGTTCGTGAAACGGGTCGCGAATCGCGAGGACTTGACGAGGGTCCGACCTCGCGCGTAGGCTGTGCCACCGTGAGCCAGCCCGACGCGACCCAGGCCGCCAACTCGACGCCTTCGACGACCGCGGCGGCCCCTCCGCCACCCCCCGTCGCAGCGCCCGTGCAGCCCGCCGCGCCCGCGACTGTGGCGCCCGCGCAGCAGCCCCCCGCCTCGCCCCTTCTCACCCCCGCGGCGCCCCCGAGCTCTGCGGGCATGTCGTGGGAGCAGATCCTGGCGTCGATGCGCGCCGCCACGCAGCCGCCCCCGGCGCAGCCCGTGGCACAGCCGCAGGCGCCCGCGCAGGTGGCGCCGCCCGCCGCCGAGAAGCCCGCGGACAAGCCCGACGTGGCCGCCCTGCAGGCGCAGCTACAGGGCGCGCTGATCCGCTCGCGCGTCGAAGCCGTCGCCACGAGCCTCGACGCAATCAACGCCGCCGACGTGCTCACCCTGATGGGTGACGCCTTCCAGGTCGACGCCGCGGGCAACGTGATGGTGCGCGGCCAGCCGGGCGTGTCCGTCAAGGACGCCGTCGCGGCGTTCCTCAACACCCGCCCGCACCTGATGAAACCGCAGGTGCCCGCGGGTGGTTCCGGCGCGACCGTGACGCCCCCGGCCGCGCCCGCCGCGCCCGCTGCGCCCGATCCCTCGACGCCGGAGGGTGCCACCGCCATCGCGCGCGGCTTCCTCGCAGAGATCTTTTCACCGCCCGCCGCGCCGAGCGCGCGGCCCAGCACGTAACCGATGCCCATCCAGACCGCCTCCAACGCCTCCGTCCTGATCCGCCCGAACGTCTCGGGAGGCGTCGTCGACGTCGTCTCCCGTCCGGTCGACCTCTTCAAGTTCTTCGTGAACAACGGGCTCGTGCGGCCCTCGAACGGCTCGTCGCCGTTCAAGTGGAACGTGCAGACCGCGACCGTGTCGAGCGCGGAGACCTTCGTCGAAGACCAGGCCCTGGGGCAGGTCGGCCGCCGCACGATGGTGCAGGCGTCGGTCAGCGCGACGTACTTCCGCGCGACCGCGCAGGTCACCGGCCACTTCATGGACAACGCCATGAACGGGGGCCTCTACGACCCGAACGCCGTCACCGCCGAGATCCAGAACGCCACGATGGACCTCACCGCGCTCGTCGACTCGACCCTGCGCGGATCGACGGCCGACATCGGCCTCCTGACGGTGGTCGACGCGGCCGACGTGTACGCGGGCCTCAACCCCTCGTCGACCTCGCAGTGGGACTCCGTCGAGGAGGGCACGTCGCCGATGGACTTCGCCCACTGGCAGACGTTCTACCTCGACCAGACCACGCCCGGGCACAACGGGTCGCCGTCGGTGTACCTGATCGCGCCCGCGGGGAAGACGAAGTACGACAACCTCGGCGGCCCGGGCTCGAGCGCGTTCCGCGTGCAGCTCGGTCAGACCGGCTACGACATGGGGATCCAGAACCAGGTGTCGTCGTTCAACTCGGTGCCGCTCGTGCCCATCAAGAGCTTCGACGCGAACACGGTCATGGGCCTCGACCTCACCACGGCGCCCGGCGACATGGGCGGCTTCCCAGGCGTGTGCCTCGTGATCCACCGCGACATGCGCGTCGACCAGCTCGCGAAGGTGAACGACAACGCGGCGAAGTCGCAGGTGTCGCTCGCCCTCGGCGTGCGCGTCGCCGCGCGCAACCGTCAGGGCAAGATGGCCTACTCGTGATCGCAGCGCGGGCGTAGCGATGCGCCCGCTCGCACGACGCTTCGACGACTGAAACACCGCACCCCCTCGCGGGGCGCCCGATTCCGAGAGTCCCATGTCCGCGTTCACGTTCACCGACCCGACCAGCGTCCTCCACGTCGCCAATGGCGACATCAAGACGGTGCTGGTCACCGTCACCGGCTCCGCGTCGTACGACACGGGCGGCTCGCTCGTCGACCTGTCCGCGTACTTCACGAAGGTCCGCGGCGCGCAGGCCATCAGCGCGTCGACCGCGGCCCTGTCGAAGTACAAGTTCACCTTCGTGCCGGGCGCGAGCGACGGCGCCGCGCTCGGGAAGCTGAAGGTCAACGACGTGACCGCCGCAAGCGGGGCCGAGGTCTCGTCGACCACGGACCTCTCCGCGGGCACGTACCGCATCATGTTCTACGGTTCCTGATCCGCACACCCGCGCCTGACACACGGCGCGAAGGAGTCCCCTCGTGATCGAAATCCCTGCGTTCTGCGACGAATGGTACCGCTACGAGCGCCTCGGCGCCGACGAGCAGGAACGGTACGTCGCAAGCGAGATCCGCCGCCTCGATCGCGAGGGGCTCCCGATCCTCACCACCGTGCTCGCCGCCCTCGACGGCATGGTGCAGCAGATCGCGCTAGACCTCGTCATGAAGGGGCACGACGCGAACGGCGAGCAGCTCTTCGAGCCGCGGCAGTGGATGCTGCGGCTCCGGCAGGGCGCGCAGCCCCCGGTGCTCGACCCGCACGGCCGCGAGCTTCCCCCCGAGGAGCGCGGCAAGGTGCTCGCCGCGAAGGTCGGCAACATCGGCGCGCACGTGAACCTCGCGAAGATGGCGGGCGGCGTCGATGGCGCCTCGAACCGCTTCTCGGGCGACGCGCGCCCCGGCATGCGCGAGAAGTATCACGTGCAGAAGATCGGGCGCACCGCGACGCCCGTCACCTTCGACCGCGCCGTCGCCGTGTTGCGCCAGTGGGGCGTGGGCGTGCGGCGCAACCAACACGCCGTGAAGAGCGGCTGGCGCCCCGGGAGCGACTACGGCGAGGGGCAGGATCGCTGGCTCGTCGAAGAGGTCCCGCCCGGCCGCGAGGATCCGAAGAAGAAGGCGAGCGCCGCGGCGTGATGCGCTTCGTCCAGAAAGGCCGCGCTGCGACCCTCGAGCTCTACCTCCCGCGCCGCCCGTCGGCGGCGGGCACGTACACGGTCTACACCGCGACGGGGGCAGAGCTTCAGGCGTCGGGCGCGGCCTCGCTGGACTCGGTCTCGACCACCCTCTCGCCGGCCGCCGACGCCGGCGCAGGGGCGATCACCCTCACGAGCGCAACATCCGTCACCGCGGGGCGCCGCTACCTCCTCGACGGCACCGAGGACACGGGCGGCGAGATGGTCACCGTCCGCTCGATCTCGGGCACAACGGTGACGCTCGCGGCGCGCCTCCTGCGCGCCCACGCCTCGGGCGCGACCTTCCAGGGCACGCGCGTCACGTTCGCCGTGGGCGCGATCACGCAGACCGGGCGGAACCACCGCGTCGAATACGAGTACCCCTCGGGCGACGCGCAGCCCTCGGTCACCGTGCCCTTCGACGTCGTGCGGTACAGCGTGGTGACGAACCTCACCGCGGCGGACCTGCGCACGGTCGACGGCCAGCTCGCGAAGAAGATCCCCGCGGGCGTGTGGCTCCCCGACGTGATCGTGTCGGCGTGGTCAACGCTCCAGGCCGACGTCTCCGTGGAGTGCGACCCCGGCGCGATCGTCGGCGCGGTCGACCTCACCACGGCGCACGCGCACCTGTGCCGCTTCATGCTCGCCGACGCAACGGCGGGCGACGACCAGGAGATGACCGACGCGCGCACGCGCTACGCCGCGCGCTACCGCGAGGAGCTCAAGCGCCAGCTCGCGACGCTCTCGCGCGACGAGGGGCAGACCGGCGTCGCCACCTCGCGCCCGTACACCTCCAGCGTCCGCGTCGGGAGGGGATAGTGGCCACCGGCGCACAGGCCCAGCTCCGCGCGCGCGCCCTCGCGATCGTCGCGGGAGACTACGGCTGCGACGCGACGCACACGTTCCACCACGGGCGCTTCACCGTCGCCGCGGTCGACACGACCCCGGAGCGGAGCGAGGCGCGCGAGCGCGCTTCCGACGTCACGTTCGAGCCCGAGGTGATCATCGACCACCGGCCGCAGTGCTCGCAGAAGATCTACACGCAACGCATGGCGGTCACCGTCGCGTACGTGGTGACGGGCGCGGGCGACGACACCGACACCGAGGGCTTCGAGAGCGGCGCGGGCGACATCGGCGCGGTCGAAGATCGCGCCGCCCAGGACGGACACGAACTCGGCGCGCTGCTCGGGTATCAGCCGCAGTGGACGGGGCTCACGGGCCTCGACGTGATCAACGCGACGCCCGCGCTCGACGCGCAGCCCACCGCGCTCCTGTCGCAGAGCGGGCGCACCTACACGCGCACCACCTTCGTCGATTTCACCATTCGGACCGGATCCCCCGGGAGCCTCGGTCCCTCGACCTGACGAGCCATGAGCCAAGTCACCATCATTTCCCCGGACCACATCGGCGCGGCGTACGTGTGCGAAGAGACGAGCTTCACCACGCCCGACACCTTCGTGCGCATGCACCCGGTGGCGAACTCGATCGAGGGCGGCGCGACGCAGCCCGGGATCGCGCGGAGCCAGCTCGCGCCGCGCGCGTGGAACGTCCTCGACACGGTGGACGGCTACAAGGAGGGCACCGTCACCTTCGCCCACTACCTGCAGCCGACCTCCGCGGTGCTCGACCACAGCACCTCGGTTCCGTCGACCGCGAACAACCCCCTGAACGTCATCCTCAAGGCGCTCTTCGGCGGCGTGTCGGTGAACCAGGGGACGCAGGTCGCGACGGCGACGAGCGAGAGCGCGGTCACCGTGTCGAGCGGCCACGGGTCGCGCGTGCCCGCGGGGCAGATCGTGCTCGTGAAGGATCCGACCGACGGCATCCTTCCGGCGCGCGTGCTCACGCGCTCGACCGACGACATCACCTTCTGGCCGTCGCTCTCGGGCGCCGGCACGATCGGTGACGAGATCATCAACACCTACACCTGGTACCCGACGACCGCGAACACGCGCTCGCTCGCGGTGGCCCTCGCCGCGGTGGGCAACTCGTCGCTCCAGTGGGAGTGGCTCGGCGGCACCGGGGACCTCGAGCTCATGTTCGAGCGCGCGCAGCTCGCGCAGGCGAAGATCACCGGCAAGTTCGCGTCGTGGTCGGGCCCGAGCGCCCTGTCGCTCTCGACGTCGGTCGTCTCCGATCCGATGGCCGCGCCGATGGCGGTGCGGAGCGCGAAGCTGTACCTGCAGCCGCCCGCGACGACCACGCGCACCTGCTACCTCGTCGACTCGTTCAAGGTCAGCATCAAGCTCGGGAACGCGCTCCTTGAGACGCTCACGTGCGGCACCGAGGGGCGCCGCGGCGTGTTCCGCTCCGAGGGCCTCACCGACGCCTTCGCGGAGATTGACTGCGAGGTGCCGATCGACACCGGGCTCGACACCTACTGGAGCGCGAAGACGACCCTCTCGGCGATGCTCTCCATCGCGGTCGACACCTCGGGCGGCGGGCGGCGGTACATCGTCGTCGACGCGGCGCGGTGCTCGATCGTCGACAAGCCTGCGCTCAAGCGCGGCGCGGGCAACCTCGCGACGTACGCGTTCAAGCTCCGCTGCCACCTCGACACCCTCACCAGCGACACCGCGGAGCTCGGCACGGCCCCTCTGCGGCTCGCGATCGGATGAAGCGACCATGACCACGTCCGCCCTCGCCCCCACGTTTCGAGTGCTCCGCTGCAACGCGGTGGAGCCCGAGACGGCGCACGACTACACGCATGCCGACAACCTCGTGGAGCCTGCGTCGGATCGACCGATCGTGAAGTACGTGCGCACGCGCGACGAAGCGCACCTGCGGCTGCGCGAGGGGGTCAAGCCGACGTGGTTCCACTTGCGACGGCTCCCCGCCGCGTGGATGGCGCAGCAACTCGACCCCTTGCTCTATCGCTCGCAGCAGCGCGTGATGGCGGTGCGCGCCGGGCTGCACCAGGTCGACGCGCCCGACGGCGAGCTCTCGACGACCGCGCCCTCCGACGTGAAGGCCGGCACGAAGTTCCCGTGCGTCTCGACCGACCACGGCGTGCAGCTCGCACCGCTCGAGTGGGTGCAGGAGATCGCAGACCGTTGGGGGGCCGAGACCGTGCAGGAGATGGGCGAGCTCATCATCGTGATGTCGAGGCTGCCGAAGGGGCGCCGCGGCCCTTTCGCATGGTGGGGTGGTTCGGTAGCGACGGACTGAAAGAGACCATGGGCCGCACCCCCTGCGGCTGTGACCTCGACGCCGCCGCCCGCACCGACCCCGACCCGCGAGGGCGTAGCATCAAGCTCGACGACGCGAAGCGCGCGCAGGTGCAATGGCGCTGTCGCTTCGCGGGCTTCGACGGCGTGACGCGCGACGCGGAGTGCCTCACCACGCTGCGCAACGTGGAGGCGCTCGTGGGTGCGGACGCCGGGGAGTTCATCGGGTGCCCGTGCGCCGAGGTGCGTTCGCCCGACGCCGCAGAGGCCGTCGACGCATTCCGTTGGTGGTCGAAGGGGCAACTGCACCTGCGTGTCGGGCATCCGTCCGCCGCGCTGGCCGAGGCCGTCGACCTGATCGCAACGAGCCTGTCCCAGCGGGAGGCGGATGACCTCCGTCGCCTCCGCGAACGCGACAAGCCCAAGCCGTAGAACCGATGCCTGTACAGCCCGAACCGATCGCCCTGAACATCGTCGGCAACGCGAAGGCCGAGGCCGTCGCCATCGAAGCCGCGCTCGCGAAAAACGAGCAGACCATCGAGGCGAACAAGGAGGTCATCAAGGGCCTCGCCGCGGAGCTCAAGGCCGCCACGAAGACCGCGCAGGAGCTCGCGAAGGCCGAGGCCAGCGTGAAGGACGAGGCCCTCAAGGCAGCGGCCGCGGCGGCGTTCGACGAGGCGAAGAAAGACGCGGAGGGCCTCGCGGCGGCGCTCGCGCACGTGAAGGAGCAACAGAAGGCCGCGCAGACCGCTGGCGACAAACTGAAGGACAGCCTGAAGGCCGCGACCACGGAGGCGAAGAAGCTCGAACGCGAGGGCGCACAGGCCGCCGCGAAGGCGCTGCGCGATGCGAAGAAGGAGGCCGACGACCTCCAGAAGAAGCTCGAGGCAGGCAAGGCCAAGGAGATGGCCGACGAGGTGAAGCGCGCGGCGACCGAAGCCGCGGAGCTGAAGAAGAACTTCGCCGACGTGAACAGCCTTGCGGGCCGCGTCGCGGTGAGCGTTCAGGACGCCGCGGTCAACGCGATTCAGGAGTTCATCCGCGGCATCCCCGCGGGCAACGCGGCGGCGGAGCGGCACGCTGTGGTGCTGCACAACCTCGGAGGCGCGTACGCGCAGGTGCAGGCCGCGACGCGCGGCGTGGTCACCGCCGAGCAGGCGTATGCGGTGCAGGCGCGGCTCTCGGAGTCGGGTCTCTCGCTGAACGCGCAGCAGCTCGGGACGGTGACGGGGCGCGCGCGGGAGTACGCGCACACCGTCGGCGTCGATCTGCAACAGGCGCTCGACCAACTCACCGAGGGCTTGAACACCGGGTCGAACGAGCAACTCCGAAAGTTCGGCATCCACGTTCAGCAGGGCGCGACGCGCACCGAGACGTTCCGGTCGGCGCTGCGTCAGCTCGAGGAGCAGCAGCGCGGCAATGCCCCGGCGGCCATCTCGGCGGCCGAGGCACAGCAGCAGTTCGAGACCGCGCTCACGCAGGCGACACACGCCGCGCAGTCGTTCATCGCGGAGAAGGTCGGGTTGACCGACTTCCTCACGCAGGCCGCGTCCCTGTTCCGCGACCTGGCCGACGGGACGCAGAGCTGGGCCGACGTGCTTCAGACCGCCGCGGGCACCCTCGGTGAGATGGTCGGACTCCGCAGCCGCGGCACGAGCGGCGGCTCCACGTCCACCAGTTCCGATTTCATGCAGCAGTACGTCGGCGCACAGCAGACCGCGCGGGCGCTGGGCATCGACGTGTCCGGGCTCCCCGCCGCGGGACCCCTGGCCGTGCGCACCAATCCCCAGGAGCGCCAGCGGATCCTCGACGCGCTCAACGCGCAGATCCGCGCGAGGCAGACGCAGTCGCGCGCGACTACCGCCGCCGGTGCCGCCGGGCTCTTCGGCGGGACCGACCTCACCGGCGTGACCGACCTGTCGCAGGGTGTGCGGTCGGGACTTGCTGCGCAGATCGGCGACATCGAACACGAGGCCACGCAGCGCGGGGCGTCCGCGGCACTCGACGCTCTCAAGGCCGAGGCGCGGCGGCTCCAGGGGCTCAGGCAGACCGGCGCGCGCGACGCCGCAGCGGCGGCCACGCCCGTCGACCAGGGCGCCGTCGCTGACGCCCGCGCCGAGCTCGCGCGGCTCCAGGCGCAGGTGTTGCGGTCGGGCGGCACCGTCGCGGGTGAGGTGCCCGGCGCGCGCTATCTCGACACGTCGCCCGACGCGCGGCTCGAGGAACTCCAGAAGCGCGCGGAGGACACCGCGCGGCGCGCTCACGAGAACGAGCTGGCGTTCCTTCAACGGCGTCAGCAGGCGACGCAGGCGTACCTCCAGGCCCTGCGCGAGCAGGAGGCCGTGACCGACCGCGTGCGTGCGAAGGATCGCGAGGCCGAGGGCGTCGAGGCGCAGCGCGTGGCGAACCGGCTGCTCCGCGACGAGGTCGAGCGACAGCACCAGGAGGAGGCCCTCTCGCAGCGGATCGCGTTCACCGGCACGACGCGCGCGCAGATCGACGCCGACAACGCGTTGGCCGAGGCGGAGCATCGCGGTGGAGAGGCAACGGCAGAGCGCGTGCGCCAGCTCGAGGAGCTTCGCGGCGCGCTGCGCGGGCTGCTCGAAGAGACCAGCGCCCGCATCGCTCAGGCCGAGGCCGAGGGGCGCTCGCAGGCCGACATCAACCGGCTGATCCAGGAGCGCGTCGGGTTGCAGTCGCAGCTCGCACAGGTGTCGCGCGAGACGACGCAGATCCAGCAGGACCAGCACGCCACCACGAACGCGCTGAAGGACTCGCTGCTCGGGTCGCTAAACAGCACGACGGAGGCGTTTGTCGCGTCGTCGGTGGCGGCGCTGGAGTCAGGGAAGAGCTGGACCGACGCGCTCGAAGAGCAGGGGCGCGCGACGCTCGCGGCCCTCGCGAAAACGGCGATCTACGAAGGGCTCAAGGCCACCGCCATCGGCTTCGTGGACTTGGCGCAGGGCAACGTCCCGGGCGCCACGAACGCGTTCATCGGAGCGGCGTTGTGGGGCACGCTCGGCGCCGCGTCCGCCATCGCGCTCGCCGCGACCGCGAAGCCTGCGGCGGCGGCACAGACGGCGGCCGCGTCGTCGGGTGCTGCGCCGCGCCCCGCGTCGCTGTCGACGGCCGACCGCGGTGGTGCGAGCGCGCAGCCGCTCCAGATCAACATCTCTGTGTCGGGCGCGCTCATGACGAGCGAGCAGGTGCAAGACGGCATCGTGCGCGGCCTCGACCACGCACACGCGCGCGGCGTCATCCCCCGTTTTCTTCGCCCGCAGAACTGAGGCACCACCGTGGAAGAACCCTGCGCCCTTCTCGCACAGCCCGTCACCCTCAACGCGGAGACGTGGACCGTCACCGACGACACCGGCACGAATCGCTCCGTGGTCTTCCCCGCGGGGACGTACCGCGTGCTGCTCGGGTCGACCTCGACGCGCACGTCCGCCGCGCCGGGTGACCTGCTCGCGCACATCGAAGCCGCCCTGGGAGCCTCGTGGACGGTGCGCATGACCACCTCGGGCCGCGTGCGCGTCACGTACCTCGGGCCGATGACGACGGTGGGCGTGCTCACGCCACCGATGGGCGGCTCGACGATGATGCGCGTTCTCGGCTCACCCGCGCTGCCGAACACATGGGACGTCGGAGACGCGGTGACTGCGTCGTACCTGCCGACACACTGCATCTTCGCCGCGGCCGTCGACCCCGACACGGGGTGGCAGGGTCTGTCGGGTCGGTTCGCCGGCGCGAAGCTGCCGACGGGTGTGGTGTACGGGTGGGGCGATCGACTCGGGCGCCGCGAGCGGTCGCTGTCGTTCCGGTTGCACCCGAAGGACGCCGCGCAGTACTCCGCGCTCGTGGGTGCGGGCGCGTCACCGGGGACACCGGCGCTCGGCCCCGTCGCGCGCGCGCTGAACCCGTGGGCCTCGGAGCCCGCGCAGACCGCGCCGTGGGGCGCCATCGAGACGATCGCGACCGCGGGCGCGCAGTCGCTCGGGTTCACCGACGACCTGCAGCGCGTCATCGCAGGCACGCTGTCGACGTTCGACAACGTGTACCTCACGCCGGAAGCGATCCGCGACGCGAAGGCCGCGCTCAGCGTCGAACGCTTCGACCCGCGGCGCGACGTGACGGGCCTTGTGCTCTCGTGGGCCGGTGAGGTGTCGCGGTGAGCTGGCAGGGCTACGCGCTGAGCGTCGCGGGGTGTCCGTACCTGTTCACGTCGGGGCCGCTGACGCTGCGCGAGTGCGCGTCGTCGGGCGCGGGCACCGCGCTGACCAGCGACGAGCAGACGGCCAGGCCGTGGTGGTTCTACGACGCGTCCCTGATGGGCATCGCGGAGGGGTTCCTCGATGTCGACGCGATCGCGTGGGCCGAGACCGCGAAGCCTCTCGACGGTGACCTCGACATGGGCGCGCAGACCTTCCGCCTCCACGACGCGCGCGCCGACGGACACGACCTCGTGACGTGGCTTGCGACCCGCTTCGCGGATGACGTGACGTCGTCGCCGCTCGCGTCGTCGGTGTCCTCGAGCGCGACCACGTGGACCGTCGGGCACGGCGCCACGTTCAGCGTCGACTCGTTCGTGTGGTGCGAGAGGGAGTGCGCGCGGGTGACCGCCGTCTCTGGGAACGACCTCACCGTGGCGCGCGCGCAGCTCGGGACGCGCGCCGTCGCGCACGCGGTCGACGACGCCGCGGGGCGGCTCCCGCTGGTGTTCCGCGACCTCCCGTGGATCACCCGTCGGCGCGTCGTGCTGTGGGGCATCGACAGCGACGGGACACCGGAGGCGCTCTGGTGTGGCTACGCGGTGCGATCGCCGCGGCTCGCGCAGGATGGTGTGCGCTACGACCTCCCGTGCGACTCGCTGTGGCAGGTGCTCTCGCAGGGGCCGCTCGGTGAGACCGTCAACGGCTGCGCGCTCGTGGGGTACGGGCGCACGGGCCGCAGCGGGCTCACCACGGCGGGCGACTCGCTGCTCCGCGCGGCGTTTCACTGGACCTCGGGCGGCACGGACTACACCATCGCCGCGACCGCGCAGGGCGCGTTCCGCGACTGGTCGGGTGTCGTGCGTGCGTTCACCACCTCGCTCGACTCGGCGGCCGCCGCGCTGTCGCTCACGCTGCGCAGCGTCGCGAGGCGCAACGGATCGAACGTCACGTTTCTGTTCGAGCCGCCGGTGAACCCCGTCAACACGAGCGTCATCGTGCTGGGGAAGTCCTACAGCTCCAGCTACTACCGCCCGACGATCGAGGCCGATGGTGTGCCGCGGGTCGGGTACATCGTGGTGCAGGGCACGCAAACGACATGGTGCGTGTCGACCCTGACGGGGCTCCCCTCGTCGTGGGCCACCGAGGTGACGAACACCGTCGACGGGTACGCGACGGTGCGCAACGTCGGGTTGCGCGTCGCCGTCTCGAAAGACCTGTACGTCGGCGTGCAGGGGATCACCACCGACGGGATCGACGGGCCGAGGGTGACCGGCATCGCGCGCGTCTACCCGCGCGCCGTCGGCGTCGCCACACCCGACCTCGTCATCATCTCGGATCCGCCGCCGCTCCAGGTGTACCGCGAGGTGTCGACGGAGCATTGGGCGTACGGCATTCGGTACGCCCTGCTCGACCTCGTGGCCGACTCCGACGGCGCGAACGACTTCGACTGGAACCGGCTCGACGAGCTCGTGGCGATCACGGGCGGGCTCACCACCGCGCGCACGTGGATCCTCGATGGGCGGCGCACCCTCGGGTCGATCGTGCTGGAGTGCTGTCAGCTCTTCGGCTGTTCGCCCGTCGTGCGTCGTGGGCGCCTCGCGCTCTGGCCGTGGCGCTGGCCCGACGCGAACGACGAGCCTGTGCACGCGTACGGCACCGCCGACATCATCGGCGACCCGACGTGGCAGACCTGGGACGAAGGGCTGGCGAACCGCGTCGAAGTGAAGTCGGAGAGCGTCGTCGTCGATGCGACGGTGGCAGACAGCGTCGCGCGCTACGGCCCGGGGCGCAGGCTCCAGACGGCGCTCGCCGGGGTCGAAGACCAGGGCGCCCTGCTCGACGACCCGATCGCGTTCAGCCGCGCCGTGCTCTCGCGCGTCGACCTGTGGGCGTATCCGCTCGGCGTGGTCCGGTTCGTCGTGCCGTTCACGCCGTCGAATCACACCGTCGCGCAGATCGGCAACCTGATCACCTTCACGGACTGGCTCGTGCCCAACGGCGCGGGCGGCCGCGGCATGTCGGGCGCGACGGGCTCGAGGTGCATCATCGTCGGGCGCGCGCCGGACATCGGGCGCGGCACCATCGAGATCACCGCGCTGGTGTTCCCGCGGCTGTCCTACGGCTACGCGCCGTGCGTTCGCGTCGGCGGCCGCACCGGCACGACAGTGCTGCGCATCGCCAGCGCGTACGTGGAGGCGTCGACGTCGTACGCCGACACCGGCACTCTCGGCGCCGAGCACTTCCGCCACGCCGACGCCGTGGAACTTGTGCTGCGCGACGACACCAGCGACGTGCGCGAGGCCGCGGTGGTGTTCGCGGTGAACCTCGGCGCGTCGCCGCCGACGATCGAACTCGACTCGCCGATGTCCAGCGACTTCCAGGGCTACATCGACGCGGGCTGCCCGGTCGACCTGCGCTTCGCGCACTACGCCTCGACGGCGCAGTGGCAGCGGGGCTGGATGTACGTCGGCGCCGAGTCCACGCAGGTGATCGACTCGACCGAAGACCGCGCGCGCCGCATTGCGCCGTGACCTAGAGAGCATCGGGCACCCCTCGGAAACACCGTGCGGGAAGGGCATCCGCGAAGGGCGCTCCAACCGGCACCCGTGGTTTGGCCCCTTTTGGCACCGCCGCGTCGACGTCACAGCCGCGGGCAGTAGCCCGTGCGCTCGACCATCTGCGCGACGCGTAGCAGCTGCTGCTGGAGATAGATCCGCCCGGTGCCCTCGAAGCCGCTGCAGGTGCGCACGTCGAAGAGCTGGCCCGCACAGGTGGCGCACCGACACGCCGGCGGCATCGCTCGCATGTCGCACCGCGCGAGCGCCGCGAAGCTGGTGCTCACCCGCGCGTTCGCCGCGATGCCTTCCTCGAGCGTGAGCGCGCGGTTGCCCGTCGTGCCGTCGACGATCCAGGTGGGCTCCGCGCTGGCCACGCGCGCCGGATGCGACACGCCGAATGCACCCGCGACGTAGGAGCAGCTCGTCACCGTGTACGCCAGGTCACCGAGGTTGTCGGGGCACACCGCCCATTCGGCGGCCGTCGGTTCCGCCGGGCGGTCGCTCGTGACGTCCCGCGACGCATCGACGGCCGGCGCGTCGCGCCCTGCGTCGCCATCGGCGCCGAGCGACGGGTCACCGCCGCACGCTGCGAGCATCACCACCACAAGGGCCACGCCGGGGTTCCTGGGCATGGCGCGGGACTGTAACCGCTCCGGGGCTCCGTGCTACCGTCCAGACTCTCCCGGCCCCCCAGCGGGGCCGTAGACGCGCTGAGATTGCCCGGTCCCCGCCTCGACACGCCGAACCCCAGGTACTACCGGCACCCGCCCGCGGCGTCGGCGCCGCTCTTCGACGGGGCGCCGCTCGACTCGGGCACCGCCCACGTGGTGCACAACAACGTCTCGCACCTGAGCGTCGAGAACGTGCGCCTCGTCGGGCACTTCACGGGCCCCGGCGACAACCTCCCCGCCGACCCGTTCGCGGGCTACGGCGACGCGACCCCCTCAGACGGCGCGCTGGGCGTGCTCTCGTGGGCCGCGCCCATCAACGGATGCGTGTTCGGCCCCTTCGCCGCCGCGTTCACCGCGCTGGGCACCGACCCGCCCGGGTACAAGCCGCGGCGCGTGCGCGTCATCGTCGAGATCCTGAAGGGCACCGCCCTCGCGTCGGACGTCACGCTCGGCGCCGCGCTGACCACGGGGCCGGGCACCCCGCTGAACGCGCCCGTCATCGCGTCGCACTACGTCGTGTCGTCGCAGCCGGGGTCGGGTGGCGCGCCCACACCGCCCGTCGAAGAGATCCACGTGCTGGACCTCGAGGCCGACGCGCCCCAGCGCCCCGGCGAGAGCTGGCGCAGCGCCGACGGCGAGTCGACGGTCGTGCTCCCGTTGTGGGTGTGGGTGGGGTGGCGGTCGACGGTGCCCGGCGCCGACGCGATCCTTTCGGCCTCGGCCTGGGAGATCAACGAATGAGCACGCCCGTCCCGCAGAGCCCGGCCGCGTTCGCCTTCGGCGGTGTGCGCGTCGGGCGCCCGGTGGTGAGCGGCGGCCTCGCGCGTCTCGCCGATGGCCTCGCGTTCCTCACCGGCCACAACCTGCATGTCGCGGGCTCCGCGCAGATCCACGCGCGCCCCGCGGGTCGCACGCCGATGCGCGGCCTCGCGCACACCGTGTGGCTCCCGTACGCGAAGAGTCCCGGGGCGCAGGTGCTCCGCGTGACGTGCGAGCTGCAGCCCGGGTACGACAACGACGGGACGCAGACCCTGACGGGGCTTTTGCCCACGGGCGCCGCGTGGCTCACCGGCGGCTCGGGCGGCATGGACGGGTCGGTCGACTTCCGCAACCCGCCGTTGGGCTTGAGCGCGCCGCAGGAGATCGTCGGGTATCTCGACGTGTCGGCCCTCGACCCGACGGACCTGACGCTCGCCGTCGGGATGAGCTCCAGCCCCAACAGCAAGGGGTTCGGCATCAAGCGCCTCGCGCTCGCGGAGGTGCCCGTCGCCGCGCTCCCGGTGAGCGCCGCGGGCGCAGGGTGGGATGCCGCCGCGACGCGCCCCGGGCGCCTCGTGATCGACGGCGGCGCGGGCTCTCCGCGCGGCACGCAGCGGCTGTTTCACCTGCTCGACCTCGCGCGCAGCCAGGTGCGCCAGCACTTCGTGCTCGCCGACATGGAGAGCGCCGACGCGAACACGTCCGCGACCACGCCGCACTGGCATCGCGAATCGACGTCGGCGGGCGCCATCACGTGGCTGACCACGCCCGCGCCGCACCTGTACCTGCGGCCGCGGAACCTCTACGACGGCGCGTCGACGACGTGGACCGTGCGCACGCGCTACCGCGTGTCGAACAGCACGAACTGCCGCCTCGACGTGTACCTCGAGGCCGGGCAGATTTCGTCCGGCGTGTGGGTGCCCGATGCGACCGCGAGCGTGCAGACGGTGATGTTGCCGGGCACGTCGGGTGTGTGGGATTGGGCCTCGGCGGCGGTCACCATGCCGTATCCCAGCGCCGCCGGCGGCATGGTGCGCGTGTGGGTCGAAGCGAAGGGGCCGGGCACAGGGCAGCTTCTCGCCCTGCAATGCGTCGGGCTGTTGGAAAACGAGCCGTGATGCCGTACCTTCCCCCTCGACCGTAACGACACTCCGCCCGCTCCGCGCGGGCGTCAGTTCCCCCGCCGCTGAACATCCCCAGCTTCGACCCGACGACGATCCGCTCGGGTGCTCTCGCAACGAGCTTCGACTCGTCGTTCACCGAGTTCGACAAGCTCCAGTGCGCCGAGAAGATCGGCGTGTTCCTCGCCTACTCGGTGGGCACGGGCGGCACGGGCGTCGAGTACGTGTTCGAGGTCTCGCCGGTGTCGTCGGGTGACGACTGGTTCGCGGCGGACTTCGGCATCGACGCGGGCACCCCGGCGAGCGCGGTGTCGACCGCCACGGACACCGAGGTGCGTCACCAGATCTCGTCGTCGGTGCCGCGCGTGTACAGGTGGTTCAAGGCCCCCGGCGCGCAGCGGCTCCGCGTGAAGGCCAAGGAGCTCGGCACGGTCACCGGCGCGGGCTCCTTCGTGGTGCGCGTCACCGCGGTGGAGGACTGAGCCGTGGGCCTCATCGTCCCCGGGCAGATCGGTCTCTCGTCGTCGAGCGGCGGCGTGTCGTACTCGTCGGGCGTCGATGCTGCGCGCCCCGCGGCGTCGAGCGGCAACCTCGGAAGCTTCTACTACGCCACCGACGTGCGCGTGCTCTACGAGTGCATCGCCGGGCCGAAGTGGCGCGTTGTCGGTGCGAAGGGGGAGGAGGGCTTCGACACGACGGGCGCGATGGTCGGGTCGACCTACAGCGCGCGCATGCTCGGCACC
>ERZ650304.488-NODE-488-length-20696-cov-5.288794_pt1 | contig 20696 bp, 29 predicted proteins | sample MGYA00376240_ERZ650304 | MGnify/ENA primary metagenome ERZ650304 (study PRJEB26733, sample SAMN07839271) | wastewater metagenome | biome: small river; feature: stream; material: water | place: USA: North Carolina | collected 2016-03-01 ... | reverse complement strand
TTTCTTTTGTTTTTCTTCTTACCACCCTCAGTAAGAGTATAATTGGATACAACGAATCCTCCTTTTATGAACAAAGCTTTTACGGATGCTAAGTTAATAGCATCTTTATGAGTTTGTGTATAAAGAATATCCTTATCTGTATCTACATGAAGAAGATTCACCTGAGAATCTAGAGTAGTTTGTTGGATACGATAGTAACCAGGTGTAACTTTTTTAGTATGCTCGTAAGGGATATGATTATTACCAGGATTGATATAAACGATTAAATCGTTTAAACACTCAGCTGGTATATCATTGATACGTTTAATCTCCAAGATATTCTCCGTAGATTTGTGATACGGGATCTTCCAACGTTTACTAATTTTACCATCTTTGATCTCATAGATGTAACCAGGAAGAGCATGCTCAATAGCTGTACAACCTGTCCATTCCAATGGGTCTTGGATTGAAGAGATATACAAACCTTCTGGTCTTTTACCAAAGACTAACGGACGCTCATCATTTCTGAAGGCATACAATACTTCAGGATTAGTAGTGTCTTGAAATAAAACTGCTGCGGAACCTTTTAAGCTCGATAGTACAGTTGCTTTCTTATCATTACCTAACCTGAAAAAGATAGCTTGACTATCTACTTTAAAATCTATTGGTAACCCACCAATCTCTTTGATTAAATCATCAGAGTTGGTTAAAGTTCCATTATGAACTCCTACAATATTTTCATATTGGAAGGGATGAGCATTTTCATCGGAGTTAACTCCTTTAGTTTTAGCTCTAACATGTCCAATAAAGATATCAGAAGGTGTTATTTTTTCCTCATTCTTATAAAGGAAATTATAAGCCTCTCCTGTAGATTTTAAGATACCAAGTTCTGGAGTAAATACCCCACAAGCATCTGTACCTCTTTCTTTAGAGTTCACATACATTAAAATCTTAATTGTGTTAAGATCAAATGTAGCTTTTCCAGCTCCTGAAAATCCTATTATTCCACACATAGTTTTTTTTATTTTGTTGTTAATACTGGTACTTCAATTCCTAGAACAGTCATAATTTCTTTAGCTTGTTCTAGTTTATTTTCATTTATAATGCTTCTGATGTACTGAGAAGTAGCTTTCTCTGGCCCTAGATCTCTATAAAGAATTTTAAAAGGAGAATTAGCACTACTAAAAGTAGGAGCAAAATCATAAATAATTTTAAAGGTGAGTCGGACTAATTCTTCAGAACTTAACCATAAATTTGAAGGTGTTCTGTACTCAATTCCATAAGGTTTGTAACGAACAGCTCCTGCTTTACCGTATAGTTCTTTACGACGTGTATCCATATCTAAAACAACTAATGCTACTCCTAATGTAGGCTCTATGATGTTCCTAATAAAACCTGCACCTTTCTGAGGATTACTTAAATAAGGATGTCCTAGATGGATATGCCCACCACAGCTTCTTAAATTAGGATCTGCAGCAGCTGGTTTCTCATTAGGCTTATATAAATCGTCGTTATACACACAGAAATCTGCATCACAACCGAATTCTAAAGCCTCAGGAGTAGTTAACTGGTCTGAGTCGAACACATGGCTACTTCTTAATAGAACACGATGTCCTTGAGGTAAAATACTATTAGTATACTGAACACAATATCTAATGTTTTTGATAAAGTCCTCAGGGTCTTGTGTGGGTGGTACACACCACTCCACATTAACATTATCTGCTTGTATGTAACAACCATTACCAATAGATTCAGGATTTTCTTTTGTACCTGGGATAAGCCCCACAGCACTAATCATTTTACCTGTTGTGGTATCAATAATCATTGCTTCTGGGTCAGACCCAACTAAAAGATTACTAAAGTCCATTATTTTTTAGCTTTTAAGAGCTTTACAAGTTCTTCTCTGTAAAGTTCTTCAGTTAATTCTCCAAATGCTGGAGCCGAGTTAATTTCTAAGATTACGAAGTCTTGTGTTTGACGACGTGATCCTCTTTTAGTAGAGTCAAGCTGTACTTTTACGTCAACTGCTCCAATATCAAGTCCTACTGCATTTAATGCTGCTACTGATTGTTCTACGATAGCATCCCAACAAGTAGGACGGTTAAATGATGGGTTTGTATCCAAGATCCATACGCAATTGCTATCATTACGATACCAGCGTTGATCATCAGGAGTATCATTCTTTAACATCTTACGACATGTGTAGAAGCATCCTTCAGCTGTTACATGTAAGCGGTACTCACGTGCATAGTTGTAGAATTTTTCAAACACAAAGTTATTCACTGTATTTGCAAGAATGAATGTATTTAATTCATCCATAGTACGTAATAAAGTGTTACCCTCACCACGGCTACCAAAGAATGATTTAGCTACTACAGCACCATGTTCGTTAAAGAATGCGCGGATCTGTTCAACGTTAGCTGTACGAATCCAAGCAGCAGTACGAACATTAGCAGCTGCAAAAGCTTCTTTCATTAAAAGCTTGTTAGCAGATGTTTTAACAGCTTCCACAGTATTGATTTCCACGCGTCTGCCTCCTTTAGCCACAGTATCTGGAAGTTCGGTTGTAGACCCAAAACGGATAACTGAAGGAAAAGGAAGTCGCTCCAAAGTATCACGCAAACAATTATGGCTGGGATGACGAGAACGGATTTGTGGGCGAAATCGTGTGTAGGGGCTTTTAGCAGGTGCAGCCATAGCTACTCTTTCAGCTTTTTTAGCTGCTGGTGCTGCTACAACTGCTGGTGCAGGAGCTGCTTTCAAAATTCGACGTGTGATTACTTTAGTCATTACAGTACTTTTAAATTGTGAGAGTACACTACACTAACTTTAGATGGTGTTTCTAAAGATGCTACAGTGAAATAGTGTCTTTGTGGAGTTTTTGAGTTTTTGTCGATTTTAAGGATCTTTACCTTTTCATCCATCTTAAAGATAGTACGTTTATTTCTAATAATTTTAGCTATAGAACCTTCTACTTTAGATTTGTTTTTAGGCATGTTAAAGCCTTTTAGAGAGGGGGAGTAGATAGTACAGTTCTTAGCTAAGAATGTTATAGGGATTCCCCCATAATTAACTATAAATTTTGTTTCTCCTTCCTTCTCATTCCTTGAAACAAGGACACCTTTTAGGTTATGTAACCCTTTCTCTTCAAAGAGTTTTTGCTTAAGATGATTTTGTACTTCATTTTCATTCGCAATTTCACCATCTAATGAGGTGATAGTGAATTGTAAATTGAAACATGAACCTACAGAATTGATATTTTTAATTATACCACTTTCTGTTACTCTTGTTTTATGGAGGACATCGATATCTGTTACTGTTACATCTTCAATATCCAACACAATCCATTTTAATTTCTTAGGAGGTTGTAAAGATTTTGATTTTGTTTTAAACGTAATCTCTTCTCCTCTTCTTCTTGAGGCTTTTTTACTAGCACTAGCTTCTTTTTTAACAAAGATTTTAATGCTATTTTCGTATTGGATAGGAATGCCTACAAATCCTTGTCCTAATCTTTTGATTATACCAGCACAAATAACATTTTTAGAGTTCTTTGCTAGTGTATTAATCACGTTTTCTGTTGAGACCATATTGTGAGGTTGATCTGAGGGTGTATCGTAAATGTTTGTCTGATTTCCATGGGCCCTATTTGCTCTTCTAGGAATAGGAAGTAAGGAATCTCGTAGGGTATAAGGAAAGTACCAGAGTTTATAACTCTCTATTACTTTTGTATGATATAAGTAAGGAAGTAATCTTTCATCTGAGTAAGCAGCATGATTAGAAGGTACACGATCATTTACATCTGTAAATCCTCTTGAAAAATCATTACGTAATAATCGATCTTCCCTTACTAAAAACTCTTTAACTCTAATTATCTCATCTCCTAAATGGAAATACACATACTTTCCTTTCTTAGCTCCTCTTACAGTATAAGAAAAAGGAATAGATGCTGTTCGCCTTTCATGAAGACGACTTATTAAGTGGTTTTTATCCTCATTAGTTAAATGAGAGTCCCCTATGGCTTCTACCAAGACTCCATAAACATCACTGAATATATATTTCTCAAGTGAAACCCATTTGATCGTATAATGAGAGAAGCGTGAGATCAGTTTTAAACTTTTGTGTCGCCATATGAAAACCAAACTCTTTACAATAGTCAGAAATGTCTTTACAAGGCGTGGTAAGGAGTAACTTCTCATGAAGTCTGGATTTGTTTGTTTGTATTAGTCTGATTGCATTTCTTCGTCCTGTAACATCATCATCGTAGTTAACGATTAGATTACCGAACCAAGTAGATAAATCATACATAAGTGAACTAGATGGGAAGATAGGAGTTTCGTTTTGAGGAGCAACAGAAATAATACCCATTTCATACCAAACCATAACATCCTTTAAGGATTTAGTGATTAGCCCTACTTGAAATACGCTTTCCAAGTTCCTTTCCATGAGCTCCCACATCTTATTAAACCCATACATCTTTTTCATTATATTGTACTTATGATGTTCTGTATCTTTTACACGCAGTACATCATACATCTGACAATAGATTCTATATTGTAATTCTCCTTGAATAACATCTTTACCAACATTTCCTACCCATTTACCTTCTTCTTCCTTTTCAGGTTGGTATATTTTATAGCCAACAGTTTTTAATTCTCCTCTACGTTCGTAAAGGTCTACATCAAAGAACTCGAAAGCAAATACTAGTGAATCTTTACTAGGGAAAGAATGAGAATAATAATCCTCATTAGGAGCATGCTGAATATGATACCCAGAGATCTGATGTACATTAAAGAATCTTAATGTTGTGGGGTTAATACCGAACTGTTTCCAATACCTGAACCCCTCAATAGTAAAGTCCTTTTTGATAATCTTAATGTCCTTCTTAAATTTGATAGCAGGTTCTTTAGTTATAACCATTGGTAATTCTTTTCTAAATTGAGTATCATGAGTACTTAACTTACCTAATCCTAAGTTAAAATCCTCATTTATCATCGTTACAGCCTCTCTAAAACTTTCTACTTTCCCTATTTTAATTAGAGCATGATAGATGTTATAAGTTTGATTATTACGATGATCTTGTAGTAAAATCTGACCAGAGGAAGCTCTAAATAAAGAAGCTGAGGGATTATCATCCCTTTCCCAGGGTATCTTAATTCGTTTCCCTATTTGACAATGGCCTAAGCAATAAGACCAAAGCTCTTCTTGACTAACTCTTTTTTCAATTTCATACGGAGTAACTTTAACATCTAGGTTTTCTAGTCCGAATAAGCTCATAATAAAAAGGGGGCCCGTAAGCCCCCATTTGTTTTAATTAAAATGGTAAGTCATCTGTACCTTCAGATACCTCTGGTACAGGTAGTTTGCGGTAGTCCGCTTCTTTAGACTCATCATAGGTCAATGTACACTTTTCACCTTGTTCAGCAAAAGGTACAAATCCGATTTGAACTCTATCCTTGATTTCTTGGTTAGCGTTCATGTACTGCTCAGCAGCTAATTTTAACCAGTCCACTGTCTTTCCTTTCATGAGGCGGTTTAGTTCCACACAGAAGTCTTCTAGTGTTGTAGATTGTTTATCAGCAGCTACTACAGCTTCTTTTGATACAACTTTACCAGCTAAATGTAATAGCTTTGTGAGTGAACCAGTTTTAGCCTTATCACTCATATAAAGTTTAAAATCTCGTCCGCCTTCTTCCTCAGTGGAATTAGACTTAAAGAGGGTGATAGAAATGTAAGGGGAACGTCCTTCACCAGGCGTTACTCCTAAAATTGTACCAATTGTTACGTTCTGGTTAATACCTTTTGTTAGGTATTTCGAGTTAGAGCCATTTCCAGATGACTCTTTAATGTTTTCAATATCAAACATGTTTAATCTTAATTAAGTTGAAAAAGGGGTATAAAAAAATGATGGTTTACTTAATATTAAGTTTAGGATTGACTACGATTTACGCGTACAACAACTTTCTTTGTCTGTCCTGATGTAGACGGAACAATTGGAGCTGGTGCAGCCGTTACATTACGCTTAATAGTAGTGTAGATTTTCTCTACAGATGCGTATTTAGGGTAAGTAGAATGACGACGTAAATACATTTCCAAAGAGGTATTACGTAATGAAACTCCCATTTTACGTAACATACTTGCATATACTTCAGTAGATGAAGCCTTAGGGGTAGTGCTTAGAATGTCAGAGACCATTTTAGTAATCTCTCCATAACGAAGGGGTTGAATCGAAGGTTGACTAGTTGTTGTTTTGCGCGTAGTTGAACGTGTGGGTGTAGTTATAAAGAATTTTCCTTTCGGTGTCTTAGTTGTATTTTTCATTAGTCGATAAAAATTTGATTCCAATTTGTACTGGTAATTTCTCCTGCATCATTACTCTCAGCGATAAGAATTTTCTTACCCTTCAAGTGTGCAGGACGTGCTCCGCAAGCAATAGTATCAGAGCTTGCAAAATTTAAATAGGTGTTATTTCCTTCTCTAAACATATAAGCGATAGCATCAGCATCCTGACAAGCTATACGTTTGATCTTTCCAGTCAAATCTATATCTTGTGAGTTTACTTCTTTACCGTTAACTTCTGTAATCTTGTCTAGAACGTGTCCGACTAGTATCACATTTGGCGCGAACGTTTCAATGTAAGTAATAATCTTCTCATACGCTAATCTTAGCCAGTAATAGCCAGCCCCATTTGGTAAGGTTAAGACACTCTCCCCCGAAAATGCTTTTCCTAATGGTGTTTGCTTATACAGTTTTAATGCTAATCCTAAGCATAAATCTTCTAGTTTAGTTACAGTATCTACTGCAATATATTTGTATGGATAGCCTTTCTCTTTGATAGCTTCTCCTATAGCTCGTAATTGATCCAAAGAGTCTACTTGAATAGACATTGAATCTACGAACTCTGTACCCTTTTCAAAATCAAGGATTAAACAATTCTCTAAGTGAGATAAAATGGTTGTTTTACCAACCTTAGGCTTGCTGTACACCAACAGGACCCTCGGCGACTTCCGTGACGCTTTCGTCTTCTCCGTTGGTAGCAATATCGTGTTGCTCATGCTCTACTTCCTCTCCACTGGTATCAGCCTCATACTCTTCTGCTACCCTCTTAAACTGCTCTCGTAGTTCCATGTTAAATTCCTTCATAGTACTGAAGGTTTTTCCGCTATTGAGTACCTCAAATCGCGTTAAATGTGCTAATGCCTGCTCAATGTTTTCTAACTTTCCTTTCTTAAGGGTAGTATTCATAATTGTAGGCTCTTCGTCTGGCTTTTTCATCAGACGTACTTCAATACAATCCTCTTTTACAAGGATGCAATGTTTACCGTACGACGGTTGCTTAATGAATCTCATTAGCTTTTTTTGTTTTATTGTAAAAATGTAAATAGAACATAGCATTACACATGACATGACCCATGTGATGCTTTTTAGACTCTTCATCATGTTCCTGACCATTCATTACAGCAACTAAATGCCTCATGGTACAATCAAGAATTTCATCTGGGTCTAACCCGCGTTTCCAATTGTTAGGTGCGTATTTCTTAGCACCAAACATTAACACTTCTACCATTGGTTCAAGTGACTTCCAATCTACTAGATGCCACTGTAGTTTACCTTCGTTGAATCTATCTGCTTTTTCCATTACCTAGCTTTGTTTGTGAAATATTCATATTGGCTAGAGGCCATCTCGTTAGCTCTTGGTAATTCTTGGAAATAATTTACAGCACCATCAAAATATAGTCCCACATGAACGTTAGACATCCCATTTCTGTTCTTAAGAACGGAAAGGCTTCTAAAGTTATCATTTAACAACTTGATATTGTAGCCCCGATACGAAGGGAGCTCAAATCGATTAGGTGCAAATAATCCTAATACAACATTAGCTTTTCTTTGAGTTAATTTACTTTCACCTAACCCTGCTAATGAGGGTTCAAGCTTAGTGGTTATGGATAGTCCCTGGTAGAACTCTTGGTCTTCCTTAGAAGCCGTCTGTTGTTGCACGTCAACAAAAGTAAATCCATACTTATTCCTGTTTATCCTATTGAAATCACTATGCTGCTCAATGGTAGCCTTAATGTCCAACGTCTTCCCTGTCACAGGATCTCTACTAAGAGATAACTCAGCTAAGTGATCCGTAATAAATATTGTGTACTTATTAGGATTGTTAGGCTCATAATGTGAGAAGTATTCTTTCCCATCTTTCGCTTTGTATGTAACTTCTTTTCCATTTTTTAACGCATAGTTAGTCACGATCCTATTGATCTCTATTGGACTTAACTGATCATCAATGATTGTTACAACACTTTCTAGGTGGTCAAAATACTGCTTCGTTTTGTATAGTGCCTGATAGGTTTCTTCAGGTAAACTATTTTTAGTTTTACTAAGAATTTGTTTTACGTCTGTTTTTATTCCGTATCGACTGTATAAGTGTTTACTCATACCTTGAATAACTTTACTTTCAGCATCCATTTCTAAGGAAAAATAGAAGATTTTTAGGTCTATCTTCTTTTCCCTAAAGGATTTTAAGTAAAAATTATATGGGGCGTAGAGAAACATGTTATCAGTTATTTGGCTTTTACCTACACCGCTATTAGCTGTCATGATGTAATACATCTTCTGCTCTATACCTGGTAGATACTCCTCAAATCGAGGAAAGCCAAATGGAATACAATTGATCTCGTTTTTTCTATTCTCCTCAATCTTACTCCACGCGCGATCAAATAACATTTATAATTTTAAGCATTTTGTGAAAAGTCCGCGTCAGAATCAGGCTCTTTACCCATCTCTGCGCAGTAGTTTGCTAAGTTGCTGTTTCCGTCTTTTTCTATAAAATTAACAGCTAATTGTATACCTCTCCAACCCTTACTTCGCATTTCCTCGATATACTTTTCAGTACACCGCATTACTTCTTCGGGTGAGAAATCATACTGATTGAAGAAAGTCATAAACTTCTTCTTTACCCCCTTCTCTGAAGATCTTACATAATAGCCCCCACTCTTAATGCCTTCAGGGAATAGTTTGATCCAGTCCTCAACAAAGTCAAGGTCTGTTCCAATATGTTTTTGACACAGCTTGATGTTCTCCTCATCAAAACCAAACACAGCAGAAGCAGTAGTAGGAGCTCTTAAATAGCCCTTACTTTCTAGTACTGCTATATCAACTTCATCAGGCATATACACGGATGTAATCTGCTCAATCTTGTTGTTAGCAATAGCCCATACTATTGTATATTGGTTAGGGGTTAACTCAAGCCTATCAAGTTTTGTTGTGTTTAATAGAAAGTTCATGACTAATCTAAATCAGGAAGTCCTATGGGGTCTTCAAATAAATCATCCTCATCTTCCTCCCCTTCTACAACAACATCCTCCAACCTAACATGTGCCCCTTCTACAGGTGGTAGAGGTATTTCAGCAGCTGGATTTACCCTGTCTACGGTTAGTGCTTCAAATCTAGTAAGGGCAGCACTAGCTGTTTCTTGAAATGGGTCTCTTCGATTAATAGGTAGAGGGTGACGCCATTGTAAAGTGTTTTGTTTGAAGGTATCTAAAGTTACTAAAGCATTTGTTCCTGTAACCCACGTAGTAAAAATGAGCATAGAATGATCATGATAACTAGCAAGTCCTGTATTAGTTCTCCAGTAATATTTCAAAGATTCATGGAGTGTGTGTAAGAAATCTTCAGCCTCAACACTAAAACGGTCATAAATAGTGTACGTATCAAAACGTCTAGGAGTAGGTATAGTAGGAGTAATATAACGAACATTGTCATGAGGAACCCCAATAATTAAAGTACTTGTAGTAGGTACTTTTAGAGCTGAACTTCTTAGACTATTTACTATATAGGTATTTCCTTCATGCTGTACAATTTCTAAAATGATTGCTGAGGTAGGACGATTATTAGTTCCGTTTAATACATATAATCCATATATGTTATCAGTAACAGGGCCTATTGGGGTATAAGTTCTATTATCTTCAGGAATCTGTAGTCTTCCAGCCTGTTGAGGTTGTTCTAGGATTACTCTACCACCAAAGTTAGCTATGTTAACTCCACCTCTTAATCCACCCCCTTCATTTTGTTGAGGTATACCACACTTAATACAAGGTACATAGGCTTTAGCTGCTCCATCCCAAGTTTCTTTGGAGTCGAAGCAATAGTTGCACCTAAATATTCTCTTCATTTTCATTTGTTTTCCCATTAGTGTAGTTTTTTAGAATTGTGGATCGTTTTGGACGTTAATATTAAAATTAGCACGAGCATGTTCTAGAGCACGGTGTAAATCATTTTCTTGTTGAGCTCGAATGGCTTCTTCTTCCTCAGGATTCTCTACAAAATAGTGAAAGTTTGATTTAAAATTCAACTCATATTTACCAAGAGTACTTCCTCTACTATTAGAGTTTGTTTTAACTTTTGTAGAAGTCTTTTTAAGCTCTTTAGTAAGGTCTTGTAGTGTTGAGTACACACTTGTTTGGAAGCGATCTCTAGCTTTCTTTAGCTCTCCTGCACACATATCAATAGTAATCTCAGTAGAATAGCTACTAGATCGTGCAATTGATGTTAAAGAGCTTCTAAAGCAATCGAAGAAATTCTTATTCACTAAATCATAAACAGTAACAAGATTGTTATTATCTTGGTAAATAATAACTAACTTATTACTGTCATATATGTAGTAAAGCTGACCAAACTGGTGTACGTGGGTATAATCTTTTACTTGTTCTAAGAACTGAGCTTGTTGTTTTTTATCTAATACCATTTCATTATTTAACCCATACAGGGGTTATTGTAACATCTACACCCATTTCTACTGTACTAACGTATTTATTACCAGCCTCAATCATAATCTTAGCCATCTCCTCAGAGAATTGGTCAGCTAGATCTTCTCTAACTTCTACGTCAATAGCATCATGGACTGTACATATTAAATAAGCCACTGTTTCATTGTATTTTGTATTGTAATCTCTAATGAGGTTTCTAACCCCGACTAAGGCTTCTTTACAAATATCAGCACCACTTCCTTGAATAGGCATGTTCATACCATTCCTTTCTGTTTGTCCTTCTATTTGCAATATACGCCTCCAGTCATCTTTAGAGAGTTTGTCTCGTCCTAAAGCCCGTAGTTCTCTAGCTTCCTTCATATCAGGATACCATCTACGTCTTTTACACGGTGCGAAAGTGACTGAATAAGCATTCTTTTTAGCAAATGCTGCTTGCTCATCCAGCCACTTATTTAATTTGGGGAAAGCTTTACCATATTCCCTAAAAAGCTCTTCAGCTTCTTCAATAGGTATAGATAAGGTATCAGCTAACTTTGGAGGCCCCATCCCATATGGTTTTCCAAAGTTAATAGTTTTCGCCTTATTTCTAAGGTCTTTATCAGCTTTAGTGATAGGTCTTTTAAACATCATAGAACCTGCATAGCAATGCAAATCTTCTCCTCTGTTTAAGACATCTATAAAGCCTTCTTCCTTACTACCATCAGCCATCAATCTAAGCTCTTGTGAGGAATAATCTATAGATACCCATAGAAATCCTTCTCTTGCTTTAAAGCAATTCCTGAACTTATTATCAGCTGGTATGTTTTGTAGGTTAGGAGCGTTCATATCATCATTACCTGATGAGACTCTACCAGTAGCTAAAACGGGCCAGAAGTCAGTATGAACTCTTCCTGTATGTTTGTTAATATACTCTAAGAAACCAAAACCATAGCGATTGACTATTGTTATGGCTCCTCTATACTCTTGAAGTTTATCTATGAATGGATGTTGTCCTATTAATTTAGTGAGTGTACGATCATTCGTATCCTCTACGTTAAACCCTAATTTCCTTAGGATTAAGAGCACTTGAGTAGGTGAAGAGTAGTTGAAGTGTAGTTGTCTTACAACATCGTCAAACAGGCTTAAAACACCATTTGCTTTAAATTTTTTACTAGGATCTTTTAGCAAGATATCATCTAGTTCGAACTCTATGTTTTTGCATAGTTCTGTATAGGTTTCAGCTATCTTTCCCCACTCCTCTTTATCAAGGTACATCCCATTCCATTCTATGTCAGCTAAGGCCTTAATAGCCTCAAACTCTAACTTAGCACAATACTCAAGATCATAAAGCTTTAAGTTTTCTTCTTGTTGTGCTTTAATATCATGTAAGTGTTGGACATCTTTTGCAGCATATCTTATCTGCTCATCAGTTAGGTAGTTAGATGAGAGCTTAAAGAAATCTCCACGAGTTTCCTTAGACATCTCTTCATTACAATACCTCTTTACTAATGCTGCTAATCCATAGCCAAACTTAACATAACCATTATAGATAACACATTCAGCTAACATGGTATCATATATCTTTTCTATATGAATATCAGCAGCTTTTAGGAACTTATAATCAAATTTAGAGTTATGGAGTAAAAGTAACTTCTCCTCTAATAGAGGTTTAAACAGTTTTACATCCACATGTCTTAAATCAATTACAAATTGTGCGTTAGAGTCCCCCAGTTGTAAAGTTAGTAACTTCTTAACATGAGGGTCTCTACCGCTTGTTTCCGTATCAACGGCAATTGAATCTTTGTTTTTAAAGTATTCTAATACTTCTTCTACAGTAGCAGGTTTCCAAAAAGAATCATTAAAAAAGGGATTATGACCTACTACGAATACGTTTTTCAATATGATTAAGCTACTTCTAAGCTACGTACAGCTGGTGCTGGTTCGTTTTTAATACGAGGACGAGATAAATAAGCCTCCCAGATAGCTCTACGGATTTCCTTTGTAAAAGGACGCATATGCAATATACGAGCCAAAGTGATCTTACGACCTACTTCTTTATTGTATTGATCTGTTCCTCCTAATAAAGTTTGTGCACTTACTGTTTCAACAGGTGCATCCCCTTTAGTAATTTCCATTTTGACAGTAGTGTATTTTTTCTCTACCTTTACCATCTTTCCAGTTTTCTTGTCCTTATGGTCATTTGTATGTGACCAAACAAAACGAAACTGTACGTCTGCTGTGTTAACTTTCAACATTGTGTTTTTATTTAAGAGTAATTATTTTATTGCTGCTGCTCTCGTTAAACCTTTTAGGTCTTTAATGTAAGCATCAGTATCGAAATAGAAGCGTTCAACATCAATCTCATTTTGTAAGAGTTTTAAGATGAAATCTCTAGACTCCCATACTACTTGAGTCATCTCGTTGTTGGTATTAGGGTTATTAAACTCTAATTCCATAACATAGATGTTTAAATGCTTCAAATAGTTATGATAGAAGTAATACATATTTAGGAAAGAAGAAGTATAAACACCTATTCCATTAGGTGAGTTTACAAGACTTCCAACTCTAAAGATATAGAAAGTTAAAAGCAACTTAGCTAAATTCTTTGATGCCTCATCACTACTTCCAGCTTTACTTTTATCTTTATAGGTTACACGGTAATTAACCAACTGAAAACCTCCTGATCTTGGGTATCTATAATCATTATCTGTTAGAGGTATACCACTTTTAAATACTGGTATATTCATATTACGACCTTCTGTTACACCACTATGTACAAAAGTACCAACAGTACCTTCTCCACAGCTGATGTTCATACCACTTACAGGGAAGTATCCCATTGAAGCTATAGTAGAATAATTAACGTAGGATAAAAACTCCTTTAAACCTACAACTTTTAAGAATTGTTCGAAATCAATAAATTGCTCTCCTTTTACAGGAGTAGCTACTTCTTTAAAGAAAGATGTAAGCCATCTACATGCTATCTTAAACTTATCAATAAGAATTGCTTTTTCTTGTTCTGTGTAATCTTCACGTCTGTGTCTTACATTAATTGAAACTGTAGCAGTTTCCATTGTATTACTCATTTACTATGCTTTTTTTACTTTAGCGGATTGGGGGTGGTAATTCTTAATTACAGAATCTTTAGCTTCCCATGAGGATAACCCTGCAAATAATTCATTCTTTGGTATACTTTCTCTGTCATTGAAATAGGTTGAAGCATACTCCCTCTTAAAACCATACCACATCTTTTCATATGGGTTATAGTGGAAGAGGTAATCATTTAAAAATTCATTAGTTACCATTATTTTATGTTTGGTAATAATAAGTTAACAGCAATTAGGTATCCTGCTAATGCTGCTAGTACTATGTAGTGAATCAAGTCCTTTTTCAAGAACTCATCAAATCTGTTTGTATCGTTTGTGATCATTGTACTCTTTGTACTTTCCAAGTTTATAGTTTATACGGTTTAAAATAGCCCCTTGATTGAAATAAGGCTTAAGTGTTTCTAAACGAATGATTACGTCACCAATCTCTTCAATGATCTCCTGATCAGGGACTTTAGTTGGTTTTAATAGCTTTTGAGTTAGCACTAATGCTAATTCTTGTAGCTCCTCAGCAGTTTTATGGAAGTTATAAACCTTACCATTTTGCTTACGAATTTTTTCAATTAGAGCTTTTTGCTCTATAGTTAATCTAGCCATAGGTGTAAATAAGGGCCCAAGAAAGGAAAAGTACTCAGGCCCTGGTTAAGTTGTTAAATTGCTCCGTCTGCTCTTGTAGCAGGTTGGTCTTGTAAACCATCTACCATATTATCAGTATCCTTTAGAGCTTCCTCCAAAGAACTAGACAATAGGATGTCTTTAGTAGTACCTTTTAAATCTGAGGTAGCACTAACACCTAAAGCTGTACGGTACTTCAGCTCAAGCATTAATGGGAAATACCAGTAAGTATGAGCCTTACCTTTATAATTGTTCTTCACTAACTTAAGAGCTTTTTTCAACTCTTCAATAGTAAGATCAGCTACTGCTTTTGGATTTGACTTTCCCCAGCGTTTGCTACGGCGTTCAAATTCAAATACAGAGTTAATAGCGATTTGTGATTTTTCTTTCACATTAAATGTTGGTTGACTGGTTTCCATACGTGTTAGGATTCTTTTAATTCGTGAATTTGTGCTTTGGTTAATTCGATTTGTTCTTTTAAGATATCAATTTGTTCTTGACACTTATTAGAACGTTTGTACCTTTCTTGCTCAGGGTGGTACTTATCATATATATCCTGTTCTGCTTTATTAGCAGATCGGAATGAGTCAATTTTCTCTATTCCTTGATTGTAAAATTGTTTCCAAGAGAAAAGGTTATTTAATCTCTTAGTTTGCTCTGCGTACTTACCGTAGAGCTGAAATAAACGCTGACGCTTCTTAGTGTGGCTCATCTGAATCTTTTTTTGCAAAGTCAATTACCGCACCATTTACTTTGAGTGGTGGGGCAGGTTGTAGTTTTGGTCTGGGTGTGTAAGAAGACATTCTTGTCATCTTCACTTCATACATGCCCCTAATCTCTCCTTCAAGAGCCTCTATTCTGTCCTCATCTATAATGAATCCTCCCATCGATACTAGCATTACGATTACACATAATGCTACATTGATTGCTGGAGCCATAGTGGGATCAAAATAACGATTTCCTAGGTGGCATACCCCAATTAAAGCTAAAACGCATAAGATTAATCTTATTATTGCGCTAGCAGTTCTCATTACCTTAACTTATTAGATGAATGCACTCCTAATGATGTAGGATTGCGTTTATACTCCTTTTTAGCCCTTCTAAGCTCATTTCTCTCGTCCTGAGTCTTAGTCACTAAAACATTAACTGGCCGCCCCTTAGGCAAGATAACGCGGTTTACGGCTATTGCACCTTCCTGCACAATAACTTTCCCTTGATTGTTCCTCTTCTCTGAGTGAACTGGAAACTGACCTCTATGATCAGTATGAGCTGAGTCTGTTGTTCTCATTGCTACATGGTTTAAATTAATAACACTATTCTTAGTGCCTCCATAGGGGACTCGAACTCCTATCTGACTGTACCTTGGGAGTACAGACTATCCTACCATTAGAAGAATGAAGGCGGTATCTCAAACCAACTTAAATAGGTTGATTTATTCCAATTGGCGTATTCGTAAGGTTACCCTTTTAGGTTTCCCGGAAATATTACCTGTTAATTCTTTACTTATACTGATTAGATCATAATTCACTTGTATACCAGGCGGTAATTCAGTAACTGGAGCTAGGGTGCTCTTTTCTAACTGTACATAATAATTACGCATGTCGTTTAAGACAGCTTTAGTTGCTGTATACACTACAGCACTTTCTCCTGTGAGATAGGAGATTTCCGGCATTGAATAAGAATACACATTCATAGTAACAGGAACAATAAGCTCCTGCTGATGTTGAGGAATCACCTGGTGATCGCTCTCAACTAATGAATAATTAGGCGGACTGGTAGCCGCAGACATCATGGTTGCTCCTAGCAACAACATGAGGCAAAGAATGAAGTTTTTCATAGCTTCTTTTTTTGAGGGTTAATAATTATTTGATTATATGGATAATAGCTTTCGCCTTTTCAATATCAGTTTTTCTACTCTTCATTACAGATAATGCAGAATATACTTTTTCTAAGTCAGGATCATACTCCTCTAAGTTATGAGTCTCACAAAAATCAATTTTTCTTTTCATTTCTGCAAGTTTTTCCTCCGATTCTCTTATGAGATTGATATAGTCTTTTTTTAAGGAATGTAAAGATTCGTTTATTAGAACAATTCCAGCCTTAATAGGCAGGGAATTTCCTTTAACTTCCTCAGCACAATCAGTAAAAGTTTGAATATGAACTCCTACCTTACCATTTCTACAAAATGTCAGGGAAGTGTTTAAAGGATAGTTATGACCATTTGCAGCTCTTAATACTTTAAATCTTTCTCCTTTCTTTACATGTTCAAACGTTGTTAATTCTGTTGCCATGTTATTTGAATGTAGGATCTCTGAAATCCCGTTTTAGTTGTTTTTGTGTACGCCGTTGGTGTTTCCAACAATCGTATTCTCTCCGCGGAGATTGCTCAACATAGCAGCTACTAAGGCTACTTATTATCAGGAATAATACTAGTAGTTTCTTCATGAAGGTATAAGTGTAATGGTTTTAATACTAGAATTTGCACTGCGTACTTATATGTTACTATGATACTGATTACCAATGTAATAATAGCATATAGCTGATACATTGTGCTCATTGCTTCTAAAAGAAGTTTGTTAGCAAATGCTGTTACTAGTGCTGTTAACACAGTAAAACATACAAATGTTAATAAGAATGATGCAAAGAATACTAAGATCATTCTAAAGTAATTGGCTACTTTATTCATGTGTTATTTATTAGGTGAGTTTTAAAAGAGATAAGTGGAAGCTTATCTCTTGACCATGTTGTTCCAATTGCAATAAAACCTGTCTGTTTTAAGTGCGGATGGTCGTATAAAGAACGTAACCCCACTTCCAAGGGCTAACTCTGTTTACTTAGCCGAACTAAGTCTGTTTCCATCTAATACTTTAGCTGCGTCTAAACGAGCTAATCTGCGCGATGGGCTGCACACGGTGCAGTATAATCTAGGAGCTTTCTTTGGATCTTTTCCACCAATGTTATGCACACGGTTTCCTTTACCATATAAGCTATCCTGGAATTCTGATTTACAAGTACACTTTACGATTGTGGTCATTATGCTTGAGCTTTTAAGCGTTCTCTGATCTCTGCTAATGTGGTGGTCTTCACTAGCTTACCATCTTTGAATACTGTTGTTAGTAATCCTCTTTGTTCTTGTTCCCAAGTGCATTGATCTTTAACTAATATGTTTTTTGACATACCAGTCTCATTACCTATAACACAAAGTAAACCTTTCTTAGAGCGTTTACTACCATCATCAGTGACAGGATCTTTGAAGATTTCTCTAGCTTCTATTTCTGGTTTACAACCAACACATCCGTTACCTTTACATGAAGGTTTACAATTTCCTGTAGGGGGATGAGTAATTTCACCATAAGTTGCTTTCATAGCCATCTTAAAGGTATCACGAGTATTGTACTGATAGGTATATGAACCAATACCAAATACAACATTAGTACTAGCAAAGCCTTTAGCAGCTAATTTCTCACATATTTGTTCAGCTCTTTCCATAGTGATAGAATCACCATAGATAGCACCAATGTGAGGATCAAGCACTTTGTACCCTTGTTCATTAATAGTACCTCCGAAGATATCCCATAGGAGTTCTATAACACCTTTAAATGCTGGGTGAGTACTACTACCTTCAAATTGTTCGACAGCTTTTATGCTGTAATTATGACCACAAATAATATCCACAGAATCTCCTGAATCAGGACGGATAACAATCTTAGTATTACCTGCTAGGATTTTATCCTTTAAAGCTGGTAAATACTCAGTTAATACTTTCCATAAGTCCCCAGATACAATAGACAATACTGGAGAGTTTTTATGCAAGTCGATTAGTCTTGAGAAGGTTTCGATCTCAGACTCTTTAGTACCCATGCACATAACCGAGTGCTCCGTAGCAGGTACAGAAGCACCAATAAGTCCATCAGCATTGTAAGACTGTTCAAGCTGATATATTACTGGTATTGTATCAGTTCCTGTAAATGATAATAAGTGACCCATGCCAGAAAGAATAGCAGACTCCACCGAAGACATTCCACGCATAGAGAAATCATGACCTTGCCAATTAACGAATTCGATGTTTTTTTCATCTGTTTGTTTTGCCCAACGGGTTAATATTCGTTTAAATTCAAATGCTATCGTAGCTGATGTAATCATCTGCCATAGCATACAGCTCATTAATGTTTCCAAATAGTTTACTAACCACCCAAAGTTAGGATGTGTATTAGTAATAGTCAACATAGGAACACCTACAGGACATAATGTGCCTTCATCAAGAGCTTTAAGCTCTAATGGTAAGTAACCTAAGTCCCACAGCTCTTCGATATGTGCTGTATCAACAGGAATATGACGCTTGTATTCAGCGATAACTTGTGCTTTAAAGTCAGGATCTTTTATACCTGGTCTAGGCTCTGTAGTTCTTCTTTTACCAAAGAAGTTCTCATTAAAGTGCTTAATAAGATATTCCAATACGAAATGCTGTATACCAGTTACAACTACATACTGAACTAAACTACCATCAGGTCTCTTCAATCGAGAGCCTCTTGGAGTAAAGTTAGAGTATAGTTTAGTCATCCCTTCTGGATATTGCATATAGTGATTCGTTTTGTAGGAATCACATAATAGTAGTGAATTCATATGTTATGGGTTATTTGAGATCCAAACTCTTACAGTATTACCTGAATTAGCATTTTTGAAGTCCTTAACTTCTACCCAGTATTTACTTGCTGCAAATGCTTTAGCCATTCTTAAGCAATGGGCTGATGATGCAGTAGTAGCCATAAGAGTTTTTCCTTTAAGTTTAGGATGTGAAGTAAGGACATCTAAGAAATGTGTTATTTCTTTTTCCGTTCCTTCCTTCGCAGCAAAAAACTCTCCTATCACTGTTACTCCACAACAGAAAGGAAAATCTTCAATGTTCATACCAAGTATGGGCGTTCCCAATTTCATAAACCCTAAAGAACCATCAGAGAAGTCATTTTCTAATGCTAAATTGTCTATAACCTCTTCCATTGATTCTCCATCTACTTTCTGCCCATCTCCTTTTATAGAATATAAAGGTATTGATTTTTTAGCTACTGCTTTCTTAGCAGGTGCTACTTTCGTTATTTTTCTTGTTAATGTTGCCATTAGAATGCTTGTAATAAGGTTGATGATGTATTGTTATCGCCTTTCATAGCGAATGTTGAGTATTCAAAGAATAAGCTCATGTTAGATTACTTTTAATTGCTGGACAAATTTTGGATCTATGTTATAGGTCTCATAGAAGCTACTAGATAACTCAATGTTTTTATAACTATTAGTACAGAAGATACCATCAAAGTATTGAGCTAATGGTATAAAACCTTTAGAGAAGATACCATGAGTTACTATAAGATAAATTTTACAATCCTTAAAGAACTTATCTTCTTTGATACTTTTTGCAATATTAATGAAAGTAGCTCCTCCATCACAGATATCATCAATTATAATAATATCCTTACCTTGATGTCTTTGTCTAATAGGTACAGTAGTCTCTACCAGCTCCCCAGATGTATTTCTTTCCTTACTACAAGTAATAATATCTCCCTCATAGCCTATTTGTTTAGCTAGCTTATAAATTTTCTTATTAGCTCCTGCATCTGGTGATACTAAAATAAATTGATTTAAATTTAAATCTTTATATATTTTACCTAAAGAATGAACAATTAACTTTATATTAGAATCTTTATTAAAATTATTTAAACAAGCTTCTAATACATCTGAATGAGGATCTAAAACAGTTACTGATTTAAAATTAAGGCTATTGATTATAGGACAGATAACATCTTTAAGATAGTTATTACCACCTTCTTCAAATTGTCTGTCACTTCTACTTCCTAAGAAATAAGGTGTATATAAATGTATTTTTTTTACTCCTAAATTTCTAAGCGATTTAGTTGCGCATATAATAAGTTCCAAATCTTGAAAATTATTTAAACGAGCTTTTATTTGCACAACAGGATATTCCCAGCTTTTTATAGAAGCACCTCCAATAGGATGCAAATCAGAATAAATTAATTCTTTTTCTAAAATTTTAATAGCAACTTGTTGTTGCCCATCAGGAAACCTAGATATAGTGTATTTTATCTCTGATGCTTCTACATCAGTTAAGTTTAATACTCTCATGTTACACGAATTTATGTTTTACTATTACTTGGTGTGCTATTAGATCCTCTGCGGCTATTATGTTCATAGGAAATTCTAGATCATATCTAGTACCTCCTACACTACCATTCTTATAGAT
>ERZ650304.486-NODE-486-length-20769-cov-15.575649_pt1 | contig 20769 bp, 21 predicted proteins | sample MGYA00376240_ERZ650304 | MGnify/ENA primary metagenome ERZ650304 (study PRJEB26733, sample SAMN07839271) | wastewater metagenome | biome: small river; feature: stream; material: water | place: USA: North Carolina | collected 2016-03-01 ... | reverse complement strand
AAGACCTACAAGAATTACATCAGCGAGAGCTACTTCGAGCTGATTGCACGGACAGGCATTGAAAACGACAAGAATAACGGCAACGTTATCGCTGAAGTTGAGCCGCAGGTAATGCATGCGATTCTTAACGTGATCGAAGGTTACGCTCTTGGTCGCGAGACGCTCAGCCATGTCGCGTTTAATAACTACAACTTCACGTTTGGCCGCGATAAAAAGCGTTCAGAAACCCAGCGATTGGTTTCGCGTGTAATCGTGGGTTTGCGCGACGGCATCATCAACATTGCAGTCATTGATGCTTTGGACGACTCGCGACCGAAGATTACCTTCCCCTTCGGTTTCGATACGCGTCCACGCGGCCGCTACAGCCTGATGCTTTCTACCGAAGGCAAGGAAGATCGCTCGGTATCTTCTCGGACTGCGGCATTGGCTTACGTTCAGGCGGTTCGCGATAGCCTCAATGAGCAAATGGAAGCCGCTCAAAATCGCGCGTTACGCAAAGCCGCTGGCGAAGAAGAAGAGCCTAGTAGCAATGGTCGTTACACCGAGACTACCGACGCACCTTCTTCCAGTGACGACGACCTGCCATTTTAATAATCAGCCCTCCTACCAGTCCCCTTGAATAAGGGGACTGGTATCCAAACAATCACGGTTATACACTATCTACTTGACCCGTAGACTCAAGGAGCTGTTATGCGCTTTAAATACAACGAAGGGGAAGAACGCGTTGTACTGGAGCATGGTGGAGATACGCTGATCTTTAGTGTTTCAGCCTACAAGAAGACAGACCACATGAAGCTGTCTGATCCGTATCGAGATCTCAACAAGTTCTTTCAGCAGCAGTCCGCTGCAAGACAGCAAATGATCTTCGATGTGTATCGAGAAGCGTCTGTCATCTTTGGCGACATCAATAACCCAGACGTCCTAGGGACAAGACTCAAGGCACTGATAGAGCTGCTGTATACCTACTTGTCATACGACGAGATCAGCAATTACGTCAAACGCGCCCCATTGTCTATCCCGACCGACATCAAGACGCAGCACGATCCCAGTGACAAGCAACCTGATCGCACATTCATTGTCAGTGACTACTGGGAGTTAGTCAAGGTTGCCTTAGCGCTCCGCGCAGCAATCCCGTTGTTCTCTCGCTACATGGACGTATCCATGCGCATCACCGGCGTGCACTTCAAGGAACGCGAGACCTCGTTATTGATTCAAGATACGTGGATCATGTCTTCGCCAGCACATGAGAAACTCAGTAAGTTTACAGCCATCCTCGCCCCTGCCAGCGCATTGCCAGCAACCGCAGTATTCGGTGGGATCAGTAAAGGAGAGTTTCCTAACTGGCTCATGGCGACCATCTTGGTTAGACGCGTAGCCATTGGAGAGATCGACAGTAGCCTAGATCGAGGTAGCGTCGTTGCGAACGTTTGGCAATATGTGAGATCCATCTCCACAGGGTTCAATCCGAAGTTCGGCGGCCCGATTGGCGATAGCGCGCGTACCAACGATTACACGTCGGAAGACAATAGTCTGTTCACTCGATCTCGCGTAAGACAGGAATTGCCAGCGACCGAGGCGGTCGCGGTAGAGGTAGCGTTATCGGACGCGTATGCAAGTGGAGTTCAAATCGATCCGGAATTCACGATCGAAGACCTTCGACCATTTCAGTCAACCCTGACTGACTTTAAACCCGGTACGATTAGCGACTTTCACGTCGCGATATGCGCATGGGTGTTCTACCAAATCGTTCCAGACACATTGGTCATGGCTGTTCGACAGCCAGATCTGCTTCCAAAAACCATGATTACCCTCGCCAGAGCACTGCTTTGGAAATGGGGACATCATGAACTCTCGTTGCTCATGTCGGCACCAATCACCATGCCGAGTATGGACGATGCATTTGCGTACGAGATACCAAGTAGTCGTACGCGGATACCCGCTGAAATTGTTGAAGGGGTCATGAAGGAAGTTCCTTATAGCCGAAAGAAGGCCAAGACCCAGCGTGATGGAAATTACGCATTTTCAGCAATCAATGCGGTAAAAGACCTGATGCCATCTGGCATTTGGCAAGTCAAGGTACCCACAGGGTTTCCTAAACCTGAGTATGTAGACAGTACTGGGAATATGTCTACACCGCCGGACATGATTCGGCTACTCTCTGAACTATTCCTAGACATTAGCCATCGGAGTAAGTAATGCATAACGCCACTCGTTTCACTGCACGTTCATTAGTGATGATCGAAATGCCCGCAGGTCGCGGCATGCACATCCGGCCATACCAAGCCACTGGTAATGGCGAAGCGATCAGCAAGATTCAGCGCACCATGGAGTTGCGCACGGCACAGAATCAACAGGTTACTCCGGGTGACCTCTCGAGCTTTGCCAGTCAGTTACTCTGTCCTTCAGTAGAGACCGAGGGTGTTGTCAACATCGCAAACGGTTGGGATGCGCGACGTCTGCGTTTTGTACTGGAACTGGAAGCCATTAGTGCGTCAGGTCGTCAATGGTACATCGTGACAGGCTACACCAGTCATAGTGACGTGTCACTGCATGGCAACGTAGACCCTGACATGGATTTGTTTTTCAACAACATCATTCGCCTACGCGAAGCGGTGCACGTTGACTTTGACGGACGTCGAATCCCTACGCGCAAGCTCGCAGGTAGTTATCAGTTGTTCTGCGTGAAGGACGATTACAAGGACTACAACACTGCTACGGGTCTGAGTAGCTACAGTCGACCACAACCAAAACTGTCGATGACGCCTGCAAATATCCTAGGTCGTCTCGAAGTCGAATCCACGCACGGTCGTAGCCGCTACGCACTGGACACGCGCTCTTACATCGGCGCAGGTACTGCGGTCTCCATGGCCACACGTAACAACAATCTGTCCTCGCACTATCTGTCGCGTACAGCGAACGCGCTCGACCACGGTATCCGCACCGCGCGTTGGACGGGCAACGATAACCATGACCTGCCGTTCGACCCTGCACGCGCATTCACTTCAGCGCGTGAAAACGCTATGGGTGACGAGCCTAACCCTGTAGACGACGACTTTGTTGGCGCGTTGACGCAGACAAACTACCCCATGACCGGATGCATCTCGTACGCCGAAATGGTTCGTTTGTTCGGCAATCATCTCGACGAAATCTGTAAGGTCGTTGTCGACGACGTGATGGCGATGGCGAGCAACGTCAATGACCTAGGCTTCAATGAGCGCGATACGCAGTCGTGGGATACTCGCTACAAGGAAACGGAGATCGCGAGTCTGCTCGTACAAGCCGTGCCTACCTTGATGTCTGAATGTCTTCTCGCTCGCGTAGTCTTTCACGCCACCAACATGACCATTGACGGTCGCGACTCCATCGAGATCGTCGACGCCATGTCTTTGTTGCAGGACGTTGATCCGAGTGACTTCATGAACATGTTCATGAATAACTTCAGCAGCTACGTCTCTCGCGACTTTACCTACGGTGGGCAGTTTGGCTACACACTGTCGATGGAGTGCGAGATGATGGGTGAGACACGGATCAGCCTGAGCATTGACAACGGACACCGTCAAGACTTTTACGCCCCGTCGTACTGCGATAATCTCTTCGCACCGACACTGACCAATAACAATGACCGCATGCAAAATGTCGCCAGTGACATTCGCATGATCTCTGGATTCTAAGGGAGACCCTAATGGAAATCTGTGAATTCTATCGCCAGCTCATCGTGAAAGGCGTCAAGCGAGCGATAGACGAAGAAGATCGAATCGTCCGGATCGTCAAGAATGCAAACGATCCGGAAAAGACCACGGTTCGTCCCGTGGTTATTGGTGGTAAGACTTTGGTTCTTCCAACGCCAGCACTGCTCGGCTTATCCAAGGAAGCATGGGAAACGCGGATCGCATTCCATCCGCTTTGCGAATCGCTGACGCGTGGCGAGAGTGAAGTCTTGCAATGGCTCAAGGATGAGATCATTGCGCGCCTGAACAAAAACATGGGCTTCTTGCTGATCAATTACGCGCGAGCGGCTGCTAGTAAAGACGACATGACGCCAGAGCTTGCTCGAAGCTTCATGGCGATCAAGAAGATGGACGAAAAGACGTTCGATGCCGTCACTCGCCTGATTCAGCGATACGTCGAGAAGCGCCAGTTCTGCCTGACCAACATCTATCTGCGTCGAGACTTCGCCGTAGAGAACGTCAAGTATCGTCGCGCAGCGGTGGTCACATTCCCATTGCTCGAAGATCTCTTGGATGAAACGCATGACCTGCATGGTGTTAAGCTGACCAAGCAGGCACGTGCCAACATCATTGAGCTGCTTCGCATTATCGTGCCCAGTGCAGATGTAGAAAACCACTACAACTGTGGTAGCAATGCTGACATCGCGCCGTACATGACGGCATTGCTAGCCGCCTTTGAGACACTGACCAAGGTACTCAATCGAGCCGCAGAAAACTTGTCCAAGGTGGATCCCACCGCAAATGACCTGATCATCGACCTGTCATTCATGGACGAGTATGCTTCTGCGTGTAAGCGCCATATGACACTACCGTCCCTTCCCGGTAACGTCGGCAATGGCGGCGAAACGGGAACGATCGAGAAGGTCAATCGAGACACCGTTCTTGACCCACGTGACAGCACACCGCAAACGGATCAACGCCTGCAAGATCGTTTCGGTCGACGTTCAGAACCAGAACGCAGTCGCTTCAGTGGTGGCCTCAGTCAGCACCATGACGGCGGAGGCAGCCGTTTCAGCGGACGTCGCTTCCCGAGTCAGTTGGAACGCGAAGAACCGGTATCACGCTTCTCTCGCCCAGGATTCGGCAGCGGTCTGGGTGGCGGTAGTCGCTTCAGTACTGGTCTGAGCGGTGATCGTGCTTCGAAGTACGCTAGCGGAGACGTTGAGCAAACCGAAGGTCGCTTTGGCGCATTGCGTCGCAGCTACTAACGGCATAGAAACTAGAGGGCGCTTGCCCTCTAGTTTCTTTTTTATCCTGCGGTAGTGCGAAATGCGGAAGAGAAGTCATCGATCGGACGATTATCGACGATAGTGATATCGGTCTTCAACCCATCGAACATCTGAGAGTCTTCGATTCCATTGACGTACGCAATGAACCAGTGGTACTGGTCGTCAATGCGAAGATGTTTTAGCAGGCCAAAGAAGTCACCTTTGTACTTGTGGGCAATGGTAGGCTCTACACGAAACACCAAGACATTCTCAGGTCGCGTCAGACGCGCATTATTCATCACCAACGCGTGTCTAAAAGAAGGGGTATTGAAATTGATTGGACTGGGATCGGTGATCCGATCGAGCAGTAAATCGGCCATGCTCACCTCGTCGATTTTTGACTTACATATTATCCAATTGACCTGACAGGAGAATCAGTATGTCGATTGACAGCAACTATCAGATCGATCCCGAGTTAGTCGGGACCATGGGTCTTAATGGCCTTTTGCGGGAATCATCGGCTCCACGTCTCTACATGTTCTTCGGGCAGCTAGGACAAGCCGTTGGTGTCAAGGGTGCTACGCCAAACATGCTCACGACGTTTGCCGAAGACGAGTTTGGCAAATACACGTTTGGCGTGAGGATGCGTAATCGAGGAGAGATCTATCGAGTCATTCGGAAATTCAAGACTTCGAACATCGAATACAAAGGTTCTCAGTCACCCCAGACCGTGGCGATCTATCAGAACCTAGAGAGCGATGTTCGAGAGTTCGATGTCGTCGAACTCGACACCTACAACTGCATGCATCAGCACTTTGGGTTCAGCTATGTCCCTAGACCAGCGATGCAACAGCTTCGTCCGCGAGGCGTCATTCGAAAGGACGAGGAGATCCTCGGAAGCCCATTGGTCAAGGAAGACGGAACGTACTGTTACGGCACTGAAACCAACCTCGCACTGATGACCATTCCAGACGTCATTGAGGACGGTGCAAAATGTTCGATTGAATGGCTAGAGACGCAGAAGACCGAGTGCTTTGGCAAACGCGTCATTCGGATCGGGAAAGGTGAGGTGCCGTTGATCTCTTACGGCATGGTGGACGGCATGGCTAAAATCATGCCGGATATCGGAGAGAAGATCAGTGACACTGGACTCTTGTTTGCTACGCGCAAAATCGATCCTTACCTTTCTTGCATGCAATTGCTGCCACGAAACCTCATGGCAGATCGTCTATTGTCTACCGACAAAGCGATCTATGCCATTCCAGGCGCGGAAGTCATTGATATCAAAGTGATTCGTGGACGCGGGGTCACCAATGACATCCCCGTCGAACTCGAAGAGCAGCTCGGCTGGTATCTTGAGCAGCAGACGGACTACTATCGTCAGATCCACGATGCTGAACTGGATCTCTATCGGAACTTTGGTGATCGGATCATTTTCTCACCAGCATTGACTAGGCTCTTTGTCGATGCAAGAGCATATCTTGACATGACGGCACGCAGTCGTACCGCCGACCCAATCTACAACAAGGTTGCGGCAGGTGAATGGATGGTCGTGGTCGAGTATCGGTACTGGCTCACGCCTACGCTCGGCTTTAAGATCAGTGACAGTCAAGGTGCCAAGGCAGTCGTAGTGTCTAAGGCGCCACGTGCGGACATGCCAGTCGACATGCACGGTAACGTCGCGGACGTTGTCATGGATCCCAACTCGACGGTGAAGCGCAGTAACATGAGTCGCACCACCGAACAATACCTAAAAGCTTCAATGGTCTATTGGTCAGGACAGATCAAGAACATCTACGAAGGTGAAAAGGGTAAGGCTGGACGCGACAAGGCGTGGGCGATGCTTAAGGAGTACGTCGGAATCATTTCGCCACCGTACCTGAAGGTACTGGAGGATGACCGGGTTAGTCCAGATGAGGAACTCCGTACCATCTGTAAAAGTGGGCTGCGCATCTGGATACCGACCGATAACCCAGTGGATTACTACAAAGTGATTCACGAACTGCAACAGCGTTTCACGCTTCCAATTGGTCCAGTCGTTTACAGGGGCAACTCTGGAATGATGCGAAAGACCAAACGGAATGTACTGATCGGTCCAATCTACATGTACCTACTCGAGAAAGACGCTCGCGACTGGTCTGGCGTTGCAAGTTCGAGACTACACCCCAGTTATGGCACACCAACCAAAACTGGCCCTTCCGACAAGTACCGCTCACCCGGTAAAGAAAGCGCAGTCAAAGGGTTAGGCGAAACCGAGTTTCGTTTGACCTACAATGCCTGCGGCGGCTACACCGTTCAACAAATGGTGGAGCGTAGTAATAACCCATTGGCACATCGCTATACGATTCGTTCCATCATGACGAGTCAGCAACCAACAGCGATTGACAATGCGGTCAATTGGGACGAAGTGCCGACTAACGGCGGCAGACCCATGCAGTTCGTACGTCACAACTACGAATGCATGGGCATCAAATGGGTCATTCCTGAGGAGAACAAGAATGTCGAATACTTCCCTCCCGGTTATTAAGGCGAGAGATGTACTCAGCATGAGCTACGCCGAGGTATGGAACCTCGGTCGTGGCGTACACATTGTTGAGTTTGATAACGGCGAGCGCGTGAAAACCTATATCGCGCGAACCATCCTAAGTCGGTATTGCTGGACAACATTGGAGAAATATCCCAATGTTCCCATCATGCCCTATCACCACATGCGTAACGAACCGCTGTCCAACGCAACAGCAAAGACCTTGATGGCTCGGATTCTCGAAGACATCATTCGTCACAATCCAGGGCATCGGAAATCGGATTCCGAGATGATCTGGGGCAATGATTACGAAGGTATCAATCGTATCTTCAATGACTTCTCCATGAATCTCGAAGAATACGTGACCAGTACTTCGGCCTTAGACTTCGTGCAGATCATGATGCATCCTGAAGTAAAGGAAGTCAATGACTGGATTCAGAAAAAGCCGTATGTCGACGAAAAAGACATTGCACATGCACACAAGACCATGTTGCATGTGGCGAAGACCTGTCCTACGCTAAGCGAGAACAACTTCGTCAATGAGGTGCGCTTCGGTGTACTCAAGTTCGATCAGGCGGTACAGCTCTTTGGCCCTATCGGTAACCGCGCAGACGTCAACTCTCAGATTCTGCCTACACCGATCAAGAAAGGCTTTGGTCATGGTCTGACCACACTGTACGATTCAATGCTGGAGTCACGCTCAGCTAGTCGCGCGCTGTACTTTCAGAAGAAGCCTATGGCCGATTCCGAATGGGGTAATCGCATCGTCCAGCTCATGGCAGCCGTCATTCAAAACCTGCATGACGGCGACTGTGGAAGCGAACGTCATCTGACGTACACGATTGCGAACAAGAATCATCTGTCCGATGCGGCAGGTAGTTTCTATCGGACAAGTGATACGACCTATGACTGGATTCGTCCGACAGACGAACATCTGATCGGTAAGACGTTGCAGCTTCGCAATCCTCTCATGTGTAAGCACATGGATCGAAACGGGGTTTGTTCAACCTGTTATGGCATGCTCAGTCACAGCGTCCCCGATCGCACCAACATCGGTCATACGGCCGTCACCATTGTACTCGGGTTTCTAGGGCAGTTCATTCTGTCCACGAAGCACTTGGACAAGACCGCTACCGCCGAGCGCCTCGCGCTGCCACTTGAGAGCGCACCGTACCTCAAACCAGGTATCAACCTGGACACCGCCTACGTGGCGGACAATCTGAAAGGCGAGCAATTCTACGTGTCGTTTGATCCTACAGAAGTGCAATATCTATTGGATGTTCGTTATGTCAGCGACACGAGTTGCTTAAGACCAGAACGTCTGTCCAGTGTAACGACGGTCTATTTCGAACAGTTCTATCGCGGTGCGCTAGAGACCCGGGCGGTCAGCCTAGGGGCAACTACAGCTACCCCATCGCTCTCCATGGATTTTATCCGCTATACCCGAGAAATGGGATGGGAGATCGGCGATGACGGGAAGTATCGAGTAGACATGTCGAAATGGGACTTCAGTAAGCCTCTGATTACCTTGCCAATGGTGCAGTTTAGTTCTCCTGCCTACATGGCAAGGATTCAAGCTTTCATCAAAGGTACGGACAAGAAGAGTGCAATGTCCTCGGTTGTGGACTTTGATGACATGGGTGCTGCATTGCAAGCGCTCAACGACATCATTGGACTGAAGTTGCGAATCAATATTACGCATCTATCCATCATCTTGCTGGCGACCAAAGCCAGTTGTCCAGAGTCTTACGACTATCGCCTACCTAATCCAAAATGGGAAGGTCGTCCTCGTAAGTTCAGTGAGTTGATGGTATTCCGTTCCTTGTCGGCAGCCAATGCCTATCAGGGTCACGAAAAGATCGCGTTTAACATTCGTTCCTTCATGTGTCACAGCCGGCCACCACATCAACTCGATTGGGTAGTCGTTCCAAATGCAAGGTACAATCCGAATTTACAGCCATCACTTCGTAGTGGACGGTTTTAAATCGCTGCCTGGTCGTCCGATCCAGAGGTTCATCATGCCTCTGGTTCAGTACGAACGGCACGTCGATCGAAATAATCGCGTCCACGAGGTGATGGCGAGGATATACGCGGCCTCTAATAAAGACCGCTCCGAGTATCGTTTTCACATCAATCTGCTGGAGAACTTTAGGAGTTACCTCAGGGAACACAAACTGCAACATGACTTCACAGAGGTCGTGGTTCCGTTATACGAACCCGACCCTGCGTTCTTTGAGATGAAACATGGGATGACTCCTAGAGAAACTCAGCTCCCCATTTTAGCCTATCTGACCGAACGCCCTGATCTGAGGGCTAAATTAGTTACCCTGCAAACTGGACAGGGTAAGACCTTCTCCTTCCTCAAGGCGCTTTCCGACCTTCAGGTACGCGGTGCGATGGTCATGCGTCCGAAGTACATCGGCACATGGCTTAATGCGCTTTATGGAAAGGATCGTGTTACGGAGTTGCAGCCTAGTCAGATCCGCGTTGTTCGTGGATCTGAACAGCTCAGAGACCTCATCATGGACGGTCATGAAGATCTTCTTGATGAGGTTCTGATCATCATCAGCAACAAGACGTTACTGAACTATCTCAAGGCCTATGAAGACGGAGAGGACGTCGAAGAAATCTACGGATGCAAACCCGTGGACCTTTGGCAAACACTCCGCATTGGAGTCGTGGGCCGAGACGAAGGTCACCTAGACTTTCACTTCAACTTCAAGTTGGACTGCTACATGCATGCTCCAATGACGATCACCCTTTCGGCCACTTTCGATCACGAGGATAACTTCCTGAACCGAATGCAAACCATCCAGTATCCCTTGAACACTCGAGCGCCTAAGGTCGAGCTGATCAAGATTTGCGACGTGGTTGGTTTGAGCTATACGCTCCGCTACCCTACCAAACTCAAGTTTCAAGTCGGTGGTCGTAAAGACTATAACCACATGAAGTTTGAAGAGTGCATCCTCAAATGCAAACGCAATCGACTGAAATGGCTTTCTCTGATTGAGCAGATTGTAGACTATGAATACGTGCGCAAGCGACAGCCCGGCATGCGTTACATTGTCTTCGTCTCAAGGGTGGACATGGCTGACGTTGTCGTCAGTAGATTGCGCGAGTGCTATCCGGTTCTAGGGATCGTTCGATTCGCACAAGGCGATGACTTGGCCGATGTCCTCGTCTCTGACATTGTAGTGACCACCGTACAATCTGGTTCTACAGCTATCGACGTCCCTGGCCTCATGGGTGGTCTATTAACGACTGCCATTGGGTCTAAGGATACCAACATCCAGCTACTCGGGCGTATCCGAGAACTCAAGGCGTACCCTGGTCACCGACCGAGGTTCGTCTACCTGTGGTGCGATAGCATCAGTTCCTCCAAGGCTTACCACCAGCATAAGCTGGACTACTTTAGAGGACGGGTGCTGTCACACTCTGTACAAAACACTGGACTGGTGCTTCAATAGCACCAGTCCAGCTTTCCATTCACCGCAAGGAGCCCATCGTGGGATGAAACCATTTCATCGATCACATCGAGAAACTCTCTAAAGAGGATGCTGAACATGAAATCAAATCCATCAAGGCCAAGCTCAAGAAGCGAGCACATCACCATGGCCTATCATTTATTACCGACTTCAATCACCTCCTAGAACTCTTCTGGGACAATCACTTACCGATCGATGTCGTCAGGTACGATCGTTCACATCGAAGTAGTCACTGGACACTACCCGTGGGGTCGAGGCCGGTCGTGTATTCGAATGTGATGTTAAGCTATCGACAAATGGCAAATGAAGTTGTGGCTGAATGGCACTTGTGCTATCCGAACGAATACATCATCGAGGTATTTCCTAAGAAGATGGTTGTTCGGTGCATACAGCCTGATCGACTAATGGGCTGTCGACGCTTACTGTAACCAGATACCCCGTCGCATAGACGGGGTATCTTTTTTTTCAATGCAATTTATTTCAGTTATATACTACTAAATTGAACCAGCCCGTCTAATTTACTTCCGTTAGACATTCATGAGGGCATTAGGAAGATCCATAAAGGAGAACATCATGAGCTTTCACAACACTGCTGCCGCTGTAGCCACCCTGACCGAGGCTCCACTGGAGTGCCGTAACGAAGTGCTCAAGACACTGGAGTACTTGCATGAGAAGTCGGCGTGGGTTCGCATTGACAAGCTCACCGACGTGTGGGTTATTCGTGCAGTTGTCCCCGACAACACGCTGGCGCGTTTCGAGCTCATCGAAGCTGGGTTCGTCCTACTGCGCACCAAACAGATCTTCATAAGAGATGAACTGTTTAATCGGCATGAGATTCATCATCAGGATGAATGCAATATTATCCTAGGGCTGATGAGGGCGTTACAGCCCGACCTCTACGAAGCTGTAATGAAGGCCTTACCAGACCCCGTGGTCTGGTAATGCTGATAAAAAGGAATGCTTAGCATTCCTTTTTTTTTCGATTGCATTTTATTTCAGTTATATACTACTTAAATGAACCAGTCCGATTAGTTTACTCTCACTAATCATTCATGAGGACTTTACGAGAGATCCGTACAGGAGAGACATCATGAAAGTTAGTAAAGTTGACCAGGTGCTTCCGTTTGTAAATCAAAAGGAACTCGATACGGCGACTCGCCGCGTCCAAAATCTCAATGGCGCGATCCGTCGCGCCACCGAGCTGTACCGCGGGCATTCCTTCTCGGGGAATGTGAAAAAGGCCGAGTACTTCAGCCGCGTTGCAGCACGTTTGAAGGGCATTCGCGACGAGGAGACCATCCTCCGAGACGACGAGATCCTTATAGGGTTACACTGCTTGAAATCCAAGGTCGAGCGTTCCAGCGTCACATTGGGGATGTTGCTCGAGCAACAAAAAGGATTGTCGAAGGGACAGATCTCTCAACTGCAAGTCCGTTACCTACAAGTCCTCGCCCTTAAAGGACTGGTACTAATGGCCGACGGTAGCCGTGTATCGGAGGAGACTGTTGTCGTTGCCGCCCATGTCGCCACGATGTGGCTGGCTGGCGAATTGCGGTTGGCAGAAGCACCAATCGGCATGACTGCCGAACAACGCTATTATAACGATTATGCTCGGGGGTACTAATCCGCGAGCATAAAATCCTACCGAGCCTAGGCTCGGTAGGATTCTTTTTTTTTTGCTAGGTGGGGATAAAGGGGAAGTCGTTATCCCTCCCCTGCGGTTCTTTCTCGGCACGCTGCTTGGCTATCCTAGCCTGATGACGTTCTTTTGCCAAGAGTAGACGCTGGTGATTGAGCCGATCCTCTACAATCGAAAATGGCAGGTCGATGAATTCATCGAAGGTCAGTCCATAGGCCTCTCGGATACGATTGATCTGATACTCCTCAAACCGTACCGCCATGCGACCATTGGTAATGACATCCTCTTGAGGAAACGCCTGCATGACATGGGTGCACAGACGATCCATCATCTGCTCCTTCGACATATGCTCCTCTCCTTCGACCTCTGGCATTTCGATACCCAGATAGGTCGAGAGGTAGTAGTCGAGAAGGAAAGCCTTTTTGTGGCGTTTCTCCATCTGTCGAATCCAAGGATTCTCGCTGATGTACTGGCTTAGCCGATCAAACTCGTATCGATAAGTTTGATCGGCATCTAGTTCAATGCCGTCAATGATGACCGTATTGATTGCCAGTTGAGAAATGTGCTTGAGGTCGGGATCGACTACGCTACCGTACTCGTCTAAGGGAGTGTCTTCTAGAGCGAGTTCAGCGATTTCGAATGCAGACGGTGCAACCGTAACCGCTGGAGGATAAAAAAAAGCTGGATCGCATCCACTGGCGTGTAGAATGGATGGCTCTTTTGCTCCTCAGTCATCGGCTTATCGCGCTGACAGACTGGACAATTGTAGCGAGGAATGCCCACGATCGACACTGGGTCAAGCGACTGTACTTCCCGAACAGCTTCGGCCAATTTCTTGGAACTTTCTTCGCTCGAGCACAGGTCATTGATGACGATGTTAATCGTTTCACGGTCACGGATGGCAACGTCTTCGCCGCGATCTTGGTACTGGATTTCACGGACGTATCCAGCGTACTGACGACACATGGTCTGACGTGCACGCATTTGGATTTGCTGATTTCGCTGATCGTCGTCGTATTCTTCGCTCAGCAAGGAATCCACGTTAGCAATGATACCGTCAATCCAGTCGTCCGCGGAGCGCAGGAACTCTTCAACGGTAGGATCACCTAATACCACCGTGATCACGTCGTCGATCTTGTAGACGTGAGCTTCTTCAAAGGAAGACTGGTAGCTCTTGATCATCTCAGGGGTGCGCTTATAGTCGATCCCTGAATGCATGTAAGCCTTCTGCGTAGGCGTAAGCTTGCTATCGTCGTGGATCGTCATATAGGCAGGCTGAAAGCGCGTGCGATCGACATGTTCACAAGACGCGGGATTGAGCGTACAAACCCGATTGATTACGAAGCCCTTGGGATAAAGCGACTGCGCAGCGTGGCCCGCCAATGCCATCAAGTCTGAAACCCGGAGAAGTTCAGGGATCTTCGCCAAGTTGTTTTCCTTGAGGTTCGATTCAGTCACGTGAGTGATGATCAGTCGCAGTAATGACTCGACCATATAGGACATTGTCGAGGAGAGCAAAAGACCATTGGTCATGCGTCCAAGCTTAACGCGATTGAGCAACATTTGTGTCTGAGCGTCTGCGAGCGCGCCGTCGCCGATAGGACGCATGCGCAGCCACAGGCCGCTGCGGAACAACGGGAACGTACGACATTGGCCAGCACCGCGAAGCTGCTGAATGCGCAGTGCCGCGCGCTCACCGCTGGCAAGACCGCCGTTAGTCTGAAAGCTGATCTGTTCGGAGCTAGGACCGATTTTAGATCCATTACTGGTAATGTACGGCTTCCAGTCGCCACTGGACAGTCGGTCCAGAAACATGCCGTTCTTGACGTTCATGGGGACGGCTTCTTGAACGGCACTCAGCCACTTCTCGCCTTCTTCGCCAACACCCGCATTGTATCGAGCGATTTCGGCGTCACTGATCTGACGATCGTTTTCGATGTAGATCGATACCGCAGGATCATTGGTCGTGTCCGGAGAGAATGGATTGCCAGTGATGGTAATGTGTTCATTCATCAATGGTGTAGTAACCGCCTCGACTTTTTCATCGAGTGGCGTTGACTGGGTGTTATCCGGTAGTTCACTCATGCTTTTTCTTCCTGCTGTTCCTGAATAAAACGATCGCGAATGTCAGCCAATGTTACCATGGGGTCACCCAATAACGCGGTTTGACGTTCGGCGATTTCGATGTAACGAGAGTTGATCTCGAGGTACTTCAACTGAGCGCCATCGGTATCAGGGACAACTCCCCGATAGAACTCGCCCTTACTGTTTTGATGCATCGCGGCAGTCGCATTGATGTCGCCATGGATGGTTTTGGCGTCTGCCGTGACGGTACTGAGTAAAGTGGTCATTTCTTTCTTCAAGTCATCGGACATCTGGGGTCCAAAAGTCTTGGAGAACTTGGCATGTTCTCGCAAAGGACTGAGGCCATCGATGCAACGATGATACTGCTCCGAGAGATGTTCCCAGTGCTCGCGCTTGTTACGCTTGGACATAATCGCTCCTTAAATCGTATGTACGACGGATTTTCCATAATAAAGTCCGTTAAATATTTTATTACCGCGAGGCCGATCATGTTAAAAGATCTGGAAACGTTCCTTTACAGTATCTTGCCCAAACCCAGAGTTGAGCTATTCGTCAGTGCGGTGAACGAACTGGAGGAAATGCAGTTTAACTACGGGGTTGGCGAGGTATATCAACTTTGGTCGGGTAGTCCCGAAGGTGATACTGCCAGCATGATCGATCAGATGGATCTCATTTTGCGCAGATCACTAACGGCCGTGATTCAGCGTTATGGGATTACTGTAAAACAGCTACAGTTACCCGACCTTGTGATGCTGACAAAACGCCTTCGTCATGTCGATGAATCCATTGAGCACGAAGTGATCATGGAGATCATTGATAAGGACGACGATGACATCTTGCGGGTTTCTGAATTACTAGCGACTCCTTTTGGAGAGTCGTGGATCAAATTCATTGACCTGATCTACTACGTGAACGATGAGTATTTTGAACGCGTTGAACAATTCCATAATGTTGAAAACAGTGAGTTCGCAGATCCCCCCGATCTCAGTTTATTGAAGCGATTTGTAGGGATGTTTAAGAATACCTTTGCCGAACGCTTGGTCAAAGACCACGGCAAGATTCCCGGCATTGATATCCATGTAGCGGTCGACTGCTTTCGAGCCGACTTTGCCAAATATTGTCCTGACTATATTCCAAAGGCCGCCTTAGAACTTGTAGGGCTTTGCATCCTATCAGGGGCAGGTTATGACGACGTGACAAAGATTGCAAAAATCGCTGCTGAAAAGATTTATCACGAACCAGACTTCCTCACGAAGTTATCAGTTGAGGTGAGTCGCGTCCTTTCTGGAGTACCAAGAAATGGATAAGAATCTTTATCTGATCGAAGCGATTCAGGCCAGAGCGCATCTGAAGAAACGCTGGGTTCTCGAGGCGTTTGGTATCGTCAATCGATTGACGATGGAAGAATACGGGCGAGATCCATTCCCTTATCAGATTTTCCTGATGAGTCGCAATGGAACGGAGCTTGGTTTTTTTGACCCTGCCTCCAAAGAACTGGTTCAGTTTTCCCAACAAGTCGAACCGATCTTCTCTTTCAAGGACCGCATCAAGGTCAAGCCGGGCGATCTGCCAAACATCACTAAGGAAATGGACGTTCCCGTCGGTAACGTTCTGGTGAATGCGATTTTAGTGACCAATCCATTTGGCAATAAAATCGACTTTATGACAGGTCATGTCGATCCTAAGAAAATCGAGAAGATCGTGGTCAAGCGACTAAAGCCCGACCCGTCCGAAGAGCATGAGCGAAACGACGAAGACATCTACATCAGTGAACTCATCAGGTACCAGCATGCGATCATGTACCTCGATCAGTTCTTCAGCTTATGCGCCCCATCACAGTCGGAAAAGATGCATGTTCCGAATAAGAAAGTGGTTGCGCTTAAGAACAAACTGGTTGCTGAGAAAGGCGATTCTATCAAGGACCTCACGGTTCTTGCAGACGTCGAAGCGCAGTTGGTCGCCTTAGACAAAGAAGAGATGAAGGGTGATCCGGCGGAAGGGGCGATAATATCTGGCAAGGTTTGGACCGTATGCCGTAAGAAGAAGTACGGGATCTATGGCCTAGAAGAAGGGTTTGGTCATCAGACCGTGATTACGCGGTCACTCAGCGAAGGATACGATCCTGCGCTTACTCCCGCCTATGCCAACGCTGCACGTTCAGGCTCTTACAACCGGGGTGCACAAACCGCATTTGGCGGCGTTGAGGTAAAGCGCGCCAATCGAGCGTTCAAGGCGATCCACATTACCGAAGAGGACTGCAAGTCTACTGGTGTCATTCCAAGACACGTGTCCAGTCCAGATGACGTCGTCGGACGTTACTTGTACGACAAAGGGACCAAGAAAACAGTACTGATCACTGAGGATTTAGCAAAGTCCTTAAAAGGCACTGTTATTTTTATCAGGTCTCCTTTGTTATGTAAGACAGCAGGTCTACATTTCTGTAAGACTTGTTGCGGTACTAAGCTGTCCATGTTGCCAAACGGTCTTCACATTCAGGTGAGTATGATTGGCAGTATCTTGATGTACTGCTTCATGAAGGCCATGCACGGTAAAGCATTGGCGACGGCAAAGTACGACTATCGCTTACGGATTAGTTAGGAGATCTCATGACTACCGCCCCTAAACCAAAGAACAGTCCGCGTCCTAAACCACAGGCGCCAGTAAAACCCGAGGAAGCCGCGGTGCAAAGCGCCGAAGCCCCTGCCGATGCCGCTGCGCAGACCGAGACACCGGTCAGTACAGCGTCCCCCGAAACCCCTGTTCCACCGGAGACACCTGTGCCTCAAGCTACTCCCGTACAAGCCCCTGTCGCGCCTCCTTCGATCTATCAGCAGGTGTGTGCCAAATACGGTACTGACCATCGTAGCGCGCCTCGTCAACTGCGTGACCTCTGTAGCAATCTCGATGCCTACTGCAACCTGATGTCAAATCAGAACGTGGTGAATGCCGAAGTGATTGCTGAAGGCTACAAGAAGTTGCAGGCCATCTATCGCACGTCTACTGAACAGACTGAACCCGCCATTAGTCAAATGTGCATTGATGCGGTAGCTGTCTACTTCAACGCGCGTGCAGTTGACGTCTTCAATCCACGCTTGATTGGACGTACGCCAGCCACGATTGGCCGCAACAGTCATGAATCGCGCATGATGTCTTCATTGACTCGATTCTTCACTGTGGCGTCGATCGCAACGACCCGTCGTTCGATTGCCGAGCAAATCGATCTGAACAATCTCTGTCGTTATCTGAGCACTGACGTATCACGTGTGAACGTGATTAATTATGTGAATAGCTAACGCTGCCACGTTCCCCTCTACCGGACACCGCGTCCGGTAGAGGGGAGTGGAGGTTTTATTTATTTACAAATATACATTATCTAAATGTAACCACTGGAGTCCATGATGAATAACGTTCTCGACCTTTCCCCCGACGACAAGCGAATGAGCATGTTTTTAAAGGCCGCTCTCCCAAAGTTCGTGCCTTTAATAAGTCCACTCGCCAGCAGGTTTGCACGACCTGTGCTCTCTGAAGATCAGATGCTAGAATCCATTAGGGACGGCCTATCGTCTCTGAACGTAATGCTTGGAATAGATTCCGAAGATGTGATCAAGCCTAGAATCGCTACTCAGAGCATTGACGGTCGCCCAGACCCTTCCGTACTAAACGTCTGCATGTTTTGCAACTACGAAGGGTTGCCGTTTAACACGATGCTGGTTTTCGCATTCGATACCGAGGCCACTTTTCTCTGGTATGAAATCAAGTCCGTCGACGTGTACCTTGTCGATCCGATGGATCCAAAGAATTGGGTGTTCGTTTGTTCGTGCGGATTGCCTGTAATGGAAACCATTTCGGATATACATCATTAAGCTGAACAGTCGGAACAATCCACTGCATTTCCATCAATCCTTAGCGAGGAAAAAATCGTGAGCGAAGAAAACATCAGTATTGAGTTAGACCAAGCCTCCTTGGCATCCGTGAACGTCACCATTCCCATGAACTGGGTTGGCGACTGGGATCAATGGGAGTCCGTGGCGTTTTCCGCCATGCGACCGCCAATCTCGGCGAAGTTCCGGACCGAAGCTGGTCAGGAGTTCACCTTGACCGACGAGACTTTTGAACTGTGGGAGATCTTGGACGGCTCATACTGCATAATCGTAGCAGGATGCCACTCCGACTCAGAACCAACCATCATTGAACTGGGGTTTGAAAATGACTGAGTTAATGAAACAGATCAGTACGCTTTTGCACGAGGAGGCCACCTCGGATCGTTTCACTTTTGGAAACCGCGAGTCCTTCGAGCTGGCCAAGAATCACTTCATGTCCAGTGTATTTACCGGCGACCCTGCCATGGTATACACGGAGGAACGAGACACTCCAGAAAATGTCCGAGTGTTTCACCGTGGTCGTGTGAAGGTGGTGGTACATTACCTCAGCTTCATTCGTGAAAAGATCCAGGTCATTAGTTTCTACCTTGGCGACCAACATGTCGGCGAGGTAGGTCTTCGCCCCTATTACGGGGAACACATATCCATTCCAGATTATCCAGAGGAGCAGTCATCATGATCACCATGCGCTTAGAAAAGAACAGCGTGACGGAAAAAGTATGGCAGCGAGTATGCGAGCATGCACACGCTGCCATGGGCATTCTCAATGCCAATGACCAAATCGACGGGCAGTCTTGTCATTTTCAAGTCGCTGGTAAAAAGCTCAAGATCACTCGGGGAGATGAACATCTGATCTTCGAATTGTTCCAAGCCATCGGTAACGAAGAACTCGGGCAACTCACCGAGAAAATGGGGTTTCGTTTCAACGATTATCCGTCTGAGCAACCTGGCATTATCGACCTCGATAGCCAATTAGTGGTAATGTCGACCAGTTACGAAATGACCTACTGCTCTCGTTTCGGTACGTTCGATAAGGCGTATCGCGACCGCGCCGAAGCAATGCAGTACTTGCGCATGCTGGTCGAACAGGCTGTAAACGTTTACCAGCTCGACGCCGCCTCTCCGGAGAACGGCGCTGTGGCTGAGTTTAAGAAGCTCGTCGAACATCTGTACGACGGTGATACGGCCGCCAAGGTCATGGAGCTTGTCGAAGAGAACGTTCAACTTGAGGAGCTGAAACGGGTCAATCTGACCACGATCCATAAGTTCTTAGACCACTGGAAGAAATAACAGTACTGGAGGTCACATCGTTTGCGAGGTGACCTCCGTCCCCTCACATCCATCCACCACACCATCCATTCCGGAGAGAGTACCATGAGTAACCAAAATCAAAGCTGGAACGACCTCGATCAAACCAAGCCAATCAACTTCGCCAAAATCTTTGCCGAAGTGGCAGTCGAGCTAGGTATGTCCCTGGACGACCCAGGCGAAACCGATCCCCGTGACACGGCCCTAATGACAGCAATGTCAGAAATGTCGGTCGCTAGCTATTGGGCGAAGCTTGGCTTCTTAGACTCGTTAAGGCTAAAGCGTCTGGTTAAAAAGGCGCGCAAACACGAAGTGGCGTATCGAAACGCAAAATCGCTACACGCGGCGCACCTCGCTCTAGGCAAGTCACTGATGTCTGCGGGATCGGCCATCGCATTATCCAATATACGTCAGCTTACCAATTCAGATTTTCACGACCTCGGCATGATTGTTCAGCGCGATCCAGCGCTGACTCGAGAGCCTAATGATGAAGATGTCGATCCGGTACTTAAGCTGACGGCCACTGGCGATAGTTTTGAAATGGTCGTACTGAAAGCCAGTATGTCAGCCACTGGTGAACTGGATGCGATTGTCGAGTCAATTGAGTTCAGTAAGATCGAATCTGTGAAGCTGACATTGCTTGAGATGGCAGCGAAAATCACATTCATTCGCCTTTCGAAGGCCGAGCTTGATTTTGGCAAGAAGCTGAAGATGCTAGGTATGCTGTTTTACCTCACCGGTAAGATTGGTGAACTAGCTGAAGAGCGTCAGCAGCAACTTCGTCGGATTCATGCCGTGTAAGCCCCTCAGTCCACTACCTAGGTAGTGGACTGAGTAAATCTTTTTTTTTCAATATATTTTATTTCAGTTATATACTACTAAATTGAGAAGCCTGTTCAGTTTATTCCCGC
>ERZ650304.485-NODE-485-length-20772-cov-5.706087_pt1 | contig 20772 bp, 23 predicted proteins | sample MGYA00376240_ERZ650304 | MGnify/ENA primary metagenome ERZ650304 (study PRJEB26733, sample SAMN07839271) | wastewater metagenome | biome: small river; feature: stream; material: water | place: USA: North Carolina | collected 2016-03-01 ... | reverse complement strand
TGCCTTGGCGGGGCTCTGGCCTTCACCTGGAAGCACCACGAGACCGGCAACCAGATCGACTACCGCTTCGTCAGCGTGCCCGAATGCCGCCCGCGTGCGCCACGCCAGGCAGGCGGAGAGTACTGGGTGGCCACCTTCCGCCTCGAGACAGTGCCGGGCACCGAGGTTGAGCCCAGCGAGCCACCCGCGGCACCGACCAATCGGGCCGGTGGCGGCGCCGGTGTCGGCGGCGAAGGCTCGAGCGACGCCGACGGCATGTGCATGGACTGCTGCGCCTGCGGCGAGTTCGAAGATGCCGTGCTTGGGTTCCTCCCCTTCGAGGCCGACTCGGCCCCGCCCGTGCTGCTCATCCAGTTGCTCAGCGGATTCGGCAGCGGCTTCGACGACACCGCGTGCTGTTGCTGTGAGCACAGCGGCGATCCGGATTCGGATCCCAGCCTGCTGCTCACCAAGGCATTCGACTCTTCCACCGTCATCACACACGGGCCATCCGGCCTCATCGATGGGGGCACGTCGTCCCCATGACCCACCAGCAGGAGACCTCACCATGTCAGCACTGATTTGCACCGCGAACTCGAGCAGCGTCGGCACCGGCTCAGCCACGACCAAGACCATTCTCCAGATCACGGCCCCGGCCAGCACCGGCATCCGCGTGACGCGTGCATCGATCTCGTTCGACGGCACGAGCCCGACCGCGGGCAAGGCTCTCGTCGAACTGGTGAAGGGCGCCACCAGCGGCACGGGCACCAACCTGACCCCGCTGAAGGTGCATGGCCACACCGGCTCCGTGCAGAGCACCGCCAAGGAGAACTTCTCGGGCGAGCCCAGCGGCGGCTCGGTGGCCTTCTCCGAACTCGTGCACACGCAGAGCGGGTACACCGCTCCCGAGGAGATCGTGCTCAACCCCGGTGAGACGCTCGCCTTCCGCACGAACGTCCCCGCCGCGGTCAACGCCCGCGCTCGTTTCCGCTGGGAGGAGTAATCCGTGGGTCGGTCTCTGTCCGCGGCAGCCCGCCGCGCCATCTTCGCCCCGCAGACTGGTGAGGTCTTCGCCATCCTGCTGACGCTCTCGCACCCCAGCTGGTCGACGCCCATCCGCGTCAACTCATCTGGGGCCGACCTGGTCAGCGGTGGCGAGACCTACCAGCAGTTCCCCTTCGAGTTCAGCCTGCCGGCTGATGTCGGTGATGCGGCGCCGACCGTGCAGCTGCGGATCTGCAACATCGACCGCTCCATCGTGCAGTCGGTGCGCAGCGTCACAGGCGACCGCATCACGGTGACGGCCTCGATCGTCCTGGCCTCGAGCCCCGACACCGTCGAGGCCGGGCCGTTCACGTTCACGCTCCGCGATGTGTCGTATGACGCGATGGTCGTGGAAGGCACGCTGGCCTGGGAAGATGTGCTCAATGAGCCGTACCCCGGCGATGCCATCACGCCCAACACCCTGCCCGGCATCTTCTGACGGGTAGTCTGAGAGCATGAGCAAGCTCTCGGAACACATCCCCACCTGGGCCTCGCGTTACATCGGCATCCCCTTCCTCGAGCACGGCCGCAGCCGCGAGGGGCTGGACTGCTGGGGCCTGGTCAGGCTGGTCTACGCCGAGCGGTTCGGCATCCACCTGCCGAGCCTCGCTGAGGGGTACGCAGGGGTGGACGATTCGGCTGGCCTGGCTGGCGTCGTCGTCCAGGAGCGGGCAATCTCCGGGCACTGGAAGCCCATCACCCTGGACGAATCCAGCATCGGCGACGTCGTGCTCTTCCGGATGAGCGGAGATCTCTGGCACGTGGGCTTGATGGTGGCCCGCGGGCAGATGCTGCATGTCTGGCGGCGCGTGAACTCGTGCGTCGAGCGGATCAACACGCCCATTTGGACGCCACGGCTCTTTGGCGTCCACCGATACGCCGCGCCCGTGCGGGTCACCGGCCGCGTGGCACCCCTGCAGAGCCAGGTCTTCAGCACCGAGGTGCCCGAGGGGGGCAGCATCACCGACATCCTGACTGCCGCGGCGATCGCCCCGTCGCCATTCCTGCGGGTGTACGTTGGCGACGCTGAGGTTCCTCGGGACCGGTGGCCCAACGTCCGCCCTCGGGCCGGGCGGCTCGTCACCGTGGCGGCAATCCCCGCCGGTGGCCAAGGGGGCAGCAAGAACGCAATGCGCATCGTGGCCTCGATCGCCATCATCGTGGCAGCCGCGATCGCCGGGCCCGCCATCGCAGGCCCTGGCCTTGGTTTGGCGGAGGGTACCGGTGGCTTCATCGCCGTCAGCGCCGTATCGACCGCTGCCATCGGCATCGCGGGCACGCTGGCCGTCAACGCACTCATCCCTCCAGGCGGGCAGAAGCTCAGCGAGGGCGCGAGCAGGCAGAGCCCTTCGATCGCCGGTGGTCGCAACGAGTACCGCCCCTTCTCGCCGTTCCCTCGTGTACTCGGCTCGATGCGGATGGCCCCCATCTTCGCGGCGATCCCCTACACCGAGATCGATGGTGATGACCAGTACCTCCGCTGCGCGTTCACCTTCGGGTATGGGCCTCTCGACATCACCGACCTGCAGATCGGCGACACTCCCATCGACCAGTTTGCTGGCGTCGAGATCGAGATCCGCAACGGGTATCCCGATGACGAGCCGCTGCGGATCTACCCCGGCACGGTCAACGAGCAGGCCCTGTCGGTGCTGCTGCAGCAGGCCGACGGATGGACCACGCGCACGACCGAGGCAGGCACCGACGAGATCAGCGTGGACTTCACCTGGCCGCAGGGCTTGGTGAAGTTCAACGCAGACGGCACACGGTCGGCGATCGCCTGCTCGGTTGAGGTCGAGTACTCGCCTGCCGGCACCGGCGCGTGGAGGCAGATCAACGACACATCGCCAGACTTCTCACGCGGCATGGACTTCATGTTCCGCAAGCGTGGCTCGATCACGATCCCATACATCATCGGTGAGGCAGATGGCAACGGCGCCGTGGCCGGCAAAGTGGAGTGGGGCGGCACCTGGCCCAATGCCAAGCCCACCTTCCTGCCCATCTCCAGCTACGCGGTCGAGTACTACGGGTATCTGTACTGCCCGACGATCGGGGATTACCAGTTCGCGGTCGACGGCAGCGACTCGATCGAGCTCATCATCGACGACGTCACCGTGCTCACCTGGTACGGCACCCATGAACCCGACAATGCGTTCGGGTCGCACACTGTGACGACCGCGATCCGCTCGACCGGATACAGGCCTGGTGCCGGGTGGCACAAGATCCGCATTCGCCTCGAGTCGCGATCGCCCAATGGCGGCGCTCTGGCCGTGGGCTGGAAGAAGCCAGGCGACGGGGCCTTCTCGACAATCCCCGCGGCGAACTTCAAGAGCTACGGCGAGCAGACGCCAGGGGCCTTGTCCTACCGCTGGTTCGACACGAGCCAGTACGGGTCCACCATCACCCTCCGCGAGTCTCGCTCTGACACGATGCGCAGGTCAGTGGCGTGGCCGGTGGAGCGTGGCCAGTACGACGTCCGCGTCAGGCGATCGACACTCGACAGCACCTCGGATTCCACGCTCGACAAGGTCTACGTGACCGCCATCCGGTCCATCACCAACGAGGAGCCGCTCAACATCGGCGGGATGGCGCGAGTCGCCCTGCGCATCAAAGCCACCGACCAGTTGAATGGGTCGATCGACACGCTCAACGCCAAGGTGACCTCCATCCTTCCCGACTGGGACGCGGCGTCAGGCGCGTGGATTGAGAGGGCGACCAGCTCGCCCGCAGCGGCTTTCCGCGCTGTGCTGCAGGGGCCGGGCAACAAGCGGCCACTGACCGATGACCGCATCGACCTGGTCGGCCTGCAGGAGTGGGCCGTGGAGGCTGCCTCGCGAGGCCTTGAGTTCAACGGCATCTTCGACACCACGGGCACGGTCTTTGATCGCCTTGCCGACATCGCCGCTGCAGGCAGGGCCACGCCTGGCATGAGCGACGACAAGTACTCGGTGGTCCGCGATCGCCCGCAGTCGGTGCCGGTGCAGCACTTCACGCCGCGGAACTCGTTCGGGTACCGCGGCAAGAAGGTCTTCCTCGAGGAGACTCACGGCCTGCGGGTGCGGTTCCTCGATCGAGCCAACGACAACCAGCAGGACGAGCGGATCGTGCTCGATGACGGGTACCAGTTGGAGGGCCTCGACGCGTTCGGCAACCCGGCACCAAGCCTCCCGCCGGCGACGAACTTCGGCACGCTCGAGGTGTTCGGCTGCACCTCCGCCGCGGAGGCGTGGAAGCACGGCCGGTACTTCATCGCCGTGAGCCGCCTGCGTCCCGAGATCCACGAACTGTCCACAGACGTTGAGCACCTGGTCTGCCGCCGCGGCGATCTGGTGCTGGTGACGCACGACGTCCCAATGTTCGGGCTGGGCTTCGGGCGTGTGGCCGCGTTGATCGTGGACACTGACGACAACCTCACCGGTCTCAAGCTCGACGAGAAGGTGACGATGGACGCGGCGGAGAACTACTCGATCCGGATCCGCCTTGAGGACGGCACGAGCTTTCTCCGCCAGGTGGTCACCGCTCCAGGTGAGAGCGACACCATCACGCTGGCGGCGCCGGTTGCCGCGAGTGATCCCCGCCCCGATGTCGGCGACCTGTTCATGTTCGGCCGGACTGGACAGGAGACCCGCGAACTGGTCGTGAAGTCGATCGAGATGGAGAAGGACCTCGCGGCTCGGCTCACGCTGGTCGATCACGCGCCCGCCGTGCACCAGGCTGATGTCGGCGTGATCCCCGACTTCGATCCGGGCATCTCTCAGCCGGTCGCCTACCAGAACCGGCCCGAGACTCCCGTCATCGAGTCCATCCGCAGCGACGACTACGTCATGGTCCGCGGCTCTGACGGCACACTGCAGCCTCGCATGGTGCTGCAGCTACAGCGGCCTGCAGGGCGGCGACCACTGGCGACGATGGCGGAAGTACTCCTGCGGCCGGTGCCCGTCGATGGCGGCACGCCGCAGGGGCCGTTCTCGGCACGGCCGATGATCCCCATCAGCAATCAGACCGTGACCGTGGCCGAGGTGGAGGAGGGCACGACCTACCAGATCCGGCTGCGCACGGTCACCCCCATCGGGCAGGCCAGCAACTGGGTCGATGCAACTCACACGATCGTGGGCAAGACGGCGCCGCCGCCGGACATCACCAGTCTGCAGGTCGAGCGACTCAGCGACGGCACCCGCAAGTACTCCTGGGTGATCCCCAACCCGCCGCCGGATCTCGCGGGCGTTGAGATCCGCTGCGGCGAGAGTTGGATGGTGTGGGACCAGATGACGGCGGTGTTCGATCAGATCCAGCAGACCTCGCCAGTCGAACACAACGACCCACCGGCAGGCACCTGGCGGTTCGCGGCCAAGGCGGTCGACACCAGCGGCAACGTGAGCCGAAACGCGATCTACCTCGACGCCACGCTGGGCTCGCCTCGCCTCGAGGGCGTCGTGTATCAGGACGATTCAGGGCTGGCAGGATGGCCGGGCTCACTGACGGGCTGCGCTATCAAGGGCACCGTGCTCGAGGCGGTCGATCGAGCAACATGGTCCACGCTGAGCAGCGGCTTCTCGGTGGCCACATGGGCTCAGTTCGTGCGATGGAACATGGGCCCGACGTCGCCCATCGAGTACGAATCGACGGCACTGGATGCGGGCTTCGTCTTCGCCTTCAGCCCAGACGCGATCGCCGATGGTGAGGGCGTGCTCGTGGTCGAGGTGGCCACCAGCGTCGATGGCCTTTCCTGGACCGACTTGGAGGAAATCTCGCTGGCGCGTCGGTCGGTGCGGACCGCCCGATACGTGAAGGCCAAGGTGACCTGCAGCGCGAGCGGCTCGGCCCCGATCCCGCGGATCACCCGTCTGCTGGTGATGATGCGGGCCGCGGCGGTCGTGCACGAGATCCAGGACCTCGACACATCCACGCTGAGCGGGGCCTATCGCCTGGGCGTCGGTGACATCCGGCTGCCGATCCCCGCAGGCTCGTTCGCCGCGGTGAGGTTCGTGACGCTCGGGTTCAACAACTCGGGCGCCGGGTACACCTGGGACTTGGTTGATCGCGATGCCGCGACGGGCCCGCGTGTCAGGCTCTACGACGCCAACCACCAGCTGGCGGACGCGACGATCGACGCCATTGTCCGCGGCCTGTAGTATGCGGCTGATCATCACCAACGGAAAGGCACACCATGGGCTGGGGCAACGCGGCGAACGTCATCACCACGAACCTTGATGCAGGCAGCGACTCGCCAGCATCGGCACGGGCCGACCTCAAGGCTGGCTTCGATGAACTGACAGCGGTCATCAACGGCCGCGGCGCCGCCAGCGGCGTGGCCTCGCCCTGCCCGACCAGCGCACCTTCGGTGACGAGGGCGCGGCCGATGCGGCCCGCGATCGGCGCGCGCACGGCGGCGTAATCGACATTGAGCTTGGCGGTCTGGACGGCGGCCTTGGCGGTGGCGACATCGGCCTGCGCGACACCACCCGCCTGTCCAATCTTGCTGAAAGGGTTATCAATGAAGTGGTTTCTTAAATACGCAGGCTGGCAAGTCTACGCGGTGTTCTTGGCCGTTCTGCTGGCCTTGGGCGCTGCGTGGTATGCGCAGGTTGCCGGGCTGCGGGCCGACGTGTCCACGGCCAAAGCTGCCACCGCCACGGCGGAAAAGAACCTTTCCGACCGCGTCGCGGCGGAGGCCACGGCCATAGCGGATGCCGTTACCAAAGCCCGCGAGGAAGAGCAAATCAAACTGAAAGACCAAGAGGCTAAATATGCGGCGCTACTCCAGTCCAATCGTGATACTCGCACTGCTCTCGCTGGCGCTGAACAGCGGCTGCGCAAGCTCGCCGCCGAAGCAGCCCGAAGTGAAGGTGCTGGCCGTACAGCCGACAGCGCCACGGTTGCCAGCCGCATTGCGGACGCCAGCCCCGACGAACTACGACCAGCGGATCGAGTACTCATTGGAGACCTACTACAAATCGCTGGGGACGCGAAGCAAGTTGCTGAAGAACGAAACTGGCTTGTCGACCAGTACATCACCAATTGCGAACGAAAATGACCGAACGAGTAAGTGACCTTGCCGACCGTGCGGCCCAGCTTGAGGAGGACGAGCGTGCTTCGGCCGTCCGCCTCCGGAAAGACACCATCAAGCGCACAGGGCGTTGCGCTTTCTGCGACGAGCCCTTAGCAAACCCAGCCGCTTACGTTTGCGACGCCTCCTGCCGGGAGGAGGTAGAGCGCCAGACCCGGGCGGCTCTACGTAATGGGCGCCCTAGCTTTCTTCCCAAGGTGGGATGACCCTGCTGGCTGGGGCTGGCGGTGGGGCGGCCAGAATAGCGGCTACCGGGCGGGCTTGGGCGCCCTTGGCTGGCTGGGCTGGCATGGCGGTCAACTGCCCATTGTAGGCGCCCCTTTCGGCATAGCTCTGCTCCTTGGGCACTGCGGCGTGACGGTGGAAAATCATTTGCCCAATCCGGTCGCCATAATGCAGGGCGATATTGTGACCACGCGTGACATTATGTAGCTCGAGGGTCAGCGTCGATCCATGCCATCCAGCATCCGCCCAAACCGACAGGGCGTGACCCAAGCCCATGCGGCCAGCACTGCTGTTCAACCGGAACTCAGCGCTAAGGTCATTCGGCAGATTAAAGACCTCGAGAGTATGGGCCAGGATAAACTGCCCGGGCGCCAACAAAAAGGGCGGACCACCCGGGGTTAATTCCACAGGGTCAAAGGCCAGAGCCTCCCGGTCTTGCAGGCTGACCGTCACCAGCCCCTCCGGGTTATTGCGCTCAACCAAGATGCTAGCGCCGAGGCGCACGTCGATGCTGCTGGCATTAACTTGGGCATCCTTGATTGGCCCGATGACCCCGGTCGCTTGCACTTCGCGGCGCAGTTGGTGGTAGGAAAGAATCATTTGAACGCTCTAAAAGGTTATCGCCCGCTAGGGGCGTTTTTACGGGGTACCCTCCCTCTGGGTCGAGGACCGAGAAAAAGGGGCTGGAATCGCCGGTTTAGCGCGTACTGGACGGGGTTTGGTTGGGTTGGCAGTCCCGGTGGTAGCTGCCCCGGTAGTCGGGCCAGCGCTTTTCGGCCACCATCCGGCAGTATTCTTGGTCGTCTTTTTCGCCGTCATCCCGACCGCTGGCAAACCCGGCAAGGATCAGCAGGAGGATCAAGACCGCAGCAACGGCAAAGGGGTCAACCCGCATGTGTTTCTTTTTCATACGGAACCCCGCATTTTCAGCCATGACTTGAGTTGCTCCGGGGTGCCGCGATAAACCTTGCCGCGGTGCTGCCAGGAGTTCGAGGACAGGTAATACATCACCACCTCACGCTCGGCGAACTCAATCCGATAAACGTTTTTGGACTGCATCTTGGCGTCAATACCCAACGCCGTCAGTTTCTTCGCGTTAATGGCCGCGCGGGTGTCGCGCTGCTCCTTTTTATATTCCCTGTACTCCTTGAACACCTCTGCCATATCTCCCATGTTAAGCTCCTAGAAGGTTGAAATCGTGGCTTTAGCCGGCTCCGAGACGGCACTTTGACTTGGTCGCCGTGTATGGATTATGGTGGAGTAATGCCCGGGCGGCGGCACTTGTTTTGAACCTACTTTACGTGACCCCAATCGGGGCCACATTCGCCGTCAGCCCTGACCGGAATGCTCAACGGGATGGCGGTCTCCATCACATGCTGCATTTCGGCAAAGGCGCGCTCCCGGCCTCCCGGGTCACTAAAGTCTAGCTCGTCGTGTACGGTCAGCCGGGGCACCCCGGTCTCCGCGAAGATGCCCTGCTTCCAGCAATCCAGCATGGCCTTTTTCATAAGGTCCGCGGCAGACCCCTGTAGCCGGCGGTTAAGAGCCTTGTGGGTGTATGCCCGGCGTAGCTGCCCATACTCCAGGATGGCACGCTCGTAGGGCAGGGCAATGCCACCGCCGCCCCACTTGGCAGGCTCCCAAAGGTCGAACCGGCTCTTGCGGTTGAGGATGGTCGTAATGACCCCGGTCGCCAGCGCTTCATTCGAACACGCCTCCATGGTCGCCTTTGCAAAGGGCACCCCCTTGTGGTAAGCGGCGAACAGCGCCTTGCCCTGTGCCCGGGTCAGGCCCAGATCAGCTGACAGCTTGTCAACGCCCATGCCATAGATGAGCCCGAAGTTAATGTTCTTGACGGGCTTTCGATGGTGCTTGCGCAGCTCCTTGGTCGAAATGTCCCAGCCGGCTTCCGGAGCCACCAGGTCGAGCGCCATCTCGTGGTAGTCGGTGTCCGGGTTTTCATTGAATAGCCGGCGCACGTCGTTGGCTCCTGGCCCTTGGGCAAAGTGAATCAAGAAGCGGTACTCGATCTGGGAGTAATCGTACTTGCGCCACTGCTGGTGTCCGGGGTCTGGAATGAAAAGCCCACGAATAAGCGGTGCCAGCTCCTCGTCTCGCGATGGGATGTTTTGCAGGTTGGGCGTCGAGGAGCTGAAGCGACCCGACCGGGTGCCACCCTCGTCACCCCGAAGGGGATGGAATTGGCAATAGACCTTGCCATTCACGTGCGAGTCAAGAATATAGGATTCGACAAAGGTGCCACGCAGCTTGGCCAGCTTTCGAATGTCGTTAATGCAGTTGGTGATCGGCGTGTTGAGGTCAGCCAAGAACTGCTTGGTGAAGCTGGGCGCTCCCTTAGCGGTCCGACCGTATGGGATGCCGGCCCCGTCGAATGCCTTGGCGAGGCTATCCGAGGAGTTGATATCCACATGGCGTCCTGCCAGCGCATCCAGCTTGGCTTGGGCGGCAACTTCCCGGGCATGGAGGTCATCCCGCAATCGCTCGGCATACGGCAGGTTGACCGTCACGCCTTCCATCCGCATGGCAATGAGCAGCGGGATGAGGTCACACTCCATTGCAAACAGGTCGAGCATGCCCTCCTTCTCCAGGAGGCGGTAAAAGATTGGCGCCAGCCGTAGCGGCAGGTCGGCGTCACTCTCGGCGTAATGCCCGACCAGCCGCGGAGGCGCTCGGTAGATGTTCGCCCGTTGTTTGCCGTTTGGAGCGCCACCATAAAAGTCCGAGCACCACTTGTACAGCAGGTTGGATTCTTTGCCCTCCTGGAGATACTTCTGCGCCAAGGTCTCCAGAGACACCTCAGCGCGCTCGTCCAAAAGTGCCTCCGCAAACTGCACGTCGATTAGCTGGCCAGCGACATTCACCCCTTCGTGCATCAACCAACCGACGTCGTAGGTAATGTTGGCGCCTACCTTGGGCTGCGCGGGGTTGCCCAAGGTCTCCCGCAGCCAGGCTAGTACCTTTTCCGGATCCATATTCTGCTCGGGCTCGACCTCATGACGCATTGGGAAGTACCAACGCCCGCCGCCATTCGCGCCGACCGACACCCCGACGATATGACCGGCACCGCGTGCCCAGCCGGGACCGTTGTCTAGCAGCTCCAGGTCTTTTGTTTCGCAGTCGATGGATATGACCCGGGCGCGGCTTAGGTCTGGAAAGCTGGTCGGAGGCACCCAGCCCGTATCCGGAATGGGCGGCATGACCCGCGCGACCTTTTGCCCACGGGAGGACGTTTGAACGGCGTCTTCCCAAAACATTCCAAATTCATCGCCCCGACTCATGCCCGCATCCCAATAATCGCACCGCGGACGTTCTCGCCAAAAAACAAACACGGCTTCGGGTAGGTAGTGAAATCAATCTTTTCTGCCACCCCTTTGAGCTTCAAGAGGTAGTCCAGGTTGAATACGCCCCTTGTGGACACCGCCGGCACTTCAGAGGTTGCGCTGGCATCGTCACCATCCGGTCCGGTCGAGACCTTGCCGGGAGATATATAGACTTGGTTCAGCTTATCGGTGAAGGGCTTCAGGTCTTCCAAGGCATCCCACAGGCCGGTCGGAACCGGCTCGGGGTTGCTGGGGAGGTTGAATACCCGGTTAAGGTCTGGCCACTCTGTCGAATACAGTTGAGTCTTGAGCCACTGGCCACCTTCGTAGTGGAAGGTCACGCTGTCGTTGCAGACCTGGAGCCGCATGGGCTCTATGGCAATACGCAGGAGCTCCACTACGGCGCTGCGCGGGACATTGAGGGCCACTGGGAAAGGGGCCTTCAGCCAGTACTCCATGAGCACCACGTTGTTGGTAGCGTAGGCCGAACTGTTGCGCAGCAGGATGCCTCGTGCCCACGGTCGGGAGGCGTCCTCGGCTATGAATGGGCTGAGTGCCTTTAATGCCGGCAGGATGCCGTCCGGCAGTTCCACGAAAACACCTTGCGGCGTGGTGTCCGGGAACCCGTCCGGGATGCAATCGACCAAGGCTTTGAAACGCCCGCTCTTAATGGACAAGCGACCACCCGCGGTCACGTGCAGGCCGATGGTTTCCTGGCATGTCTGAAGCGCCTTGATGAATGGCCCAGCCTTGGGCATGATGTCCAAGTCTAGGTCGATCGGGCTTGACAGGGTCATGTTGCCATTCGAACCCATAATAGTTCGGTCCTTGATTCGGAAGTGGGTCAGGGCAGGGACGAAATCTTTTTTCGCCACAGCACCTTGCACAAAGCGCAGCGCGTCTAGCATTAAAACAGCTCCGGTTGTTCGCGTAAGAATTTCGGGTCATCGGTGTTATATAGCTCGCCGAGCAGCCCGAAGGCCCATATATTGTAAGCCCACCTGGATAGGTAAATTTCCCGCATACGCTTAGTGTCCACGCCCATTTCGCGAAAGCGTTTTTCAAGGGCTTCGCGCTGGGGTGCTGGCAAGGTGTCTATGTGCTGGCCTTCGACCTTGCGGGTGGGGCTGCGGTCCGAGACCGATATTACCCAAGCTTCGGGATAGAGCATCATGCCGCCGGTACGTGCGGTCTGCACCCATGAGGACGAGTCAACAGAATACCACGGGTAGCGTTCCACCAGCGCCATGGTCGTCAGCCCGAACCCGTGTACCTTGACCTTGGGGCGGCCTGCCCCGTCCACGAGGTGCTTTTCCCATATCCGGTCGAGCCAGTGGTACAGCTGTGGCGTCGAGATGGGCACCATGCCGCCCAGAGTGATGTATGGGTAGTTGGCGGTGTAGTAGTCCAGGTAGCGCTCGTCTTCTCCGTAGTGAAAGCACGGCAGGGGTCGGACCCCGAGCGATTCCATGGCCAGCTGATTCTGATAGGTCTTGAGCGGGTCTCCGATGCCGTCGAGGACCGACGCGCAAACCATGCCATCGACCACCTCCAGGATATCGGCGTTTTCTTGGATGTACCGACAGTAGGCTGCCATATCCACCTCGACGCCCATCGTGAAAGCAGAGAAGGCTCCGGAGTCGAGAAATATCTTTACGCCATCCGCGCGCATCTTCTCCACAAAGGATTTTCGGTACACGTAGTGGTACGACTCGAGGATGTATTTGACCTGGAGACGCTGCCACTTTTCATTCTCGGTCAGCCTACTGAACAGTGTGCCCTTGAGGCCGAAGTTGGCCGCGTAGGCCCCGGCTACATATAGTTTCATTGGAGGACAGGGGAAAGGGTGGGAGAACGGAAAAGGGGCGCTGGAAGGCCCCTTTTCGCGCGGTGGTTAGGCCTTGGAGACCATTGCCATGAACTCGGCCCGCGCCTCGGGCTTGTCACGGAAAGCGCCACGCATGACGTTGGTTGTCATCTTGGCTTCCATGCCCTCCCGAACGCCGCGCCAGGTCATGCACATGTGCGTCGCCTCGACCACGACGGCAAGGCCCCGAGGCGCCATCTTCTCATCCAGGTAGTCAGCAACTTGCATTACCAATTCTTCCTGAATTTGTGGGCGGCTGGCCACCCAATCGACGATGCGGTTGAACTTGGATAGGCCGATGACCCGGTCACCCGGGATGATGCCAATCCAGCAGCGCCCAACGATCGGCACAAAGTGGTGGCTGCAAGCCGACCGGATCGTAATCGGGCCGGTCATGTACATCTCATCCAAGCCCTTGGCGTTGGGGAAGTCCGTAATGACCGGAGGCGCCGTGTAGCGGCCCTTGAACACCTCCTCCAGATACATCTTGGCAATGCGGCCAGCGGTCCCGCTGGTATTGTGGTCATTGACTGTGTCGATTACCAGCCCTTGGAGGAAGTGCTCAGCACGCCGGGTCAGCTCTTGCCGGAGGAGCTTCATTTCGGTCGGAGTGATGTAGCCGGCGATGTTATCGTTTGCCAAGAAGGGCACCCCAGCAGACCGGAGTCGCGCGGTCAGCGTCTCCACAATGTTTTGCTGGCTGGTTTCGGGCGCCGCGGCCAAGGTGGCGGCCAGAGCCTGACTATTGGTTGAATGCATGGGTTACTCCTTGGAATAGATTGCTGAGTTGGCGCCGTGCTCCTTGACCTCGACGGAGGTCAGTCGGCATCGCGGGGAGAAGCCGGCGTCTTTGAGCCACTGCTCGGCGCACTCGAAGATGAACTCTGCGAACTTTTCGCAGCCGACCGCCGGGAGTACCACGAGGTCAAGAACGCCGCGGCGGGCGCCGTCTTCGAACCACGCCAGTTCCGGATCGTCAGCAGAAATAACTGTTTTATGGTCAAAGTTTTGCTCCAACATGGCCTTCAGGCCTTTGAGGCCGCCGAAGTCAACAACCCAGTTACGCAGGTCAAGCTCTTCAGCAGCAAATTCGAAACGGAATGCCAGCGAGTAGCCGTGCAGGAGCCGGCAATGGGACTGGGCACGCCACTGGCGGAATGCTACGCTGAAACCTAGGTCGTGACCGTAGGTTTTAGTGGAGCGGTGCAGGTGCTTACGCGACATGTTTTTCCTTGTCAACAAAAGAGTAGTTTTCGGTGGTCGGCAACTCCATCAACCCCTCGCGCCAAGCACGCACCACGAGGGGGTCCGGCAGGCCAGCGCGCTCAAAGCCAAACGCCCGGAGGACGTTGGAGTGGTTCATGTCGGTGGGCGGGTACTTACCGTCGTAGCTGGTGTGGGTGTATGCCAAGGCTTCCCAGCAGCCCGGGAGCTCATGGGCCAGCTTGACGGTCTCGGACTTGTCCAGCTTGAGCAGCGGAGCATGCACGCGGTACTTGCATTGGTCATTCAGCCAACCATGCACCAGAGTGCCCAGCGACTGGTTTGCCAGGCGCTCAAACTGGTCACGGAATTCCCCGGTGCAGTCCGGGTAGTTGGCATTGTCTTCTTCGCAGATGCCAGTCACCAGGTCGTCGCAGCCCAAGGCGACCGCACGGTTCATGGCGATGACAAAGAACAGCGTATTGCGCATGGGCACAAAGGTCTTTTCAATCCGGTCACCGACTTCGGCAGCCATCGCCTCCGCGCTCGCGTAGCGGTCCAGCTCTTGGTCGCTGGTCAGCGGGGAGGTCGACAGCAGGAGGCCCGGGATGCGCACAACCTCGTGGCTGGCCACCTTCGCCATCTCCGCCACCCGGCGCGCGCTCTCGATTTCGATGGCATGACGCTGCCCGTAGTCAAAGGTGATGGCATGCACCACCTCGAAGTTGTTTTTAGCCCAGAACAGGCAAGTGGTTGAGTCCTGCCCACCGGACAGGATCACAAGTGCTGACTTCTTCATTGCGGGTTTCCTTATGCAAGGTTGGCGATTTTGTGCGTTTGGAGGCACAGGGTATATCCAAACTTCAGGCAGCTGCTTACCGCTGTCTGGAGGTGGGATTCATTGGCGACCGGGTCGGTCGTGTCGATTGGCTGGACATAGATCCGGGAACGGGCAACGTGGGCCGGAGGGCGGGCTACAAAGCCACCAACGCTGTGGTCAAGGGCATGGATTGGAAGGCCGTCCTCTGCCCGCACGTCGCCCGTTTTAACCACATATTTGAATGCCCGGATGTGTGGCAGGAGGTCGGGTGACAGCTTGCCGGTCTTGGGGCTGCATACGATGGTCAGGTCTGGACTGCTGAACGTCAGGTGCTGGTAAAGCGACCCGTTAGTTTCAATCTGGACCCGGTATCCCGATTGAATCGCGCTGCCCACCAGTTTGGCAATTGACTGGCGGAATGGCTCACCACCGGTCAGGACGATCAGCGGCTTGTCGATGAGGCCCATGAGCACGGAGGTCGGAAAGGCGTCGCGGACGGCGTCTAGGATGGCAGCAACGGACATGGGCGTGCGCCGGGAGGTGTAGTCGGTGTCGCAGGCGGGGCACTGGAGGTTGCACCCGGCGAGGCGGACGAATACCGCTGGCTGACCGGAAAAGGGGCCTTCTCCTTGAAGGGTGTAAAAGATGCTGTGCACCTGAACTGACCCGTCAACAGAAAGTTCGCGTTTTTCAATGGGCTGGATATTGATTGCCATTATCGGAAACTCCTAGTTAGATATCCATTATAAGGCAACTCCCTTGGATGAGTAACCCTGATTTTAGAATGGAATGGGCAAAAAAGAGGCGCCCGGAGGCGCCTCTTACACCGCATCGCGAGAAGGAACCTCGCGCTGCAGTAACGGGTTACAGCGTGCCAACCGGGGGTGGGCTGACTTCCACGGTCGCGCCGGAGACGGGAGCAGCCGGGGCGGCTGGGTCGGCCGTGGTGGCTGGGTCAGCCTTGGGCTTGCCTTGGATGTCCACGCCCTTGAGGCCGTTGAAAACGCGCCAGCGGCCGTACTGGGTCGCGCAGGTGGCGGTGTTCAGACCTTCGGCTTCGGCAACCTTCAGCACGTCGGCGCGGCTGGCGGGAGCCTTGGCCTTGGCGGAGATTTCATCGGCGATCTGCCAGATGCGAGCGGTCGAGGTGCCGTCAGCCGGGCGGGTCACGCCATTGGCAACAGCACGGGCAATCTTGGCGGCTTCCTTGGCGGCCTTGGCGGCTTCGCGAGCGGCTTTCTTTTCAGCGATTTCCTTGGCCTTGGCTTCTTTGGCAGCCTTGGCTTCCGCGGCCTTGGTTTCGCGAGCGAGCTTGGTCGCGGCCTTGTCAGCGGCGATCTTGGCTTCCTTTTCTGCGGCGGCGGTCTGTTCTGCGGTCATGTCGGTCATGGTCTAACTCCTAGGTTTTGCTGGTGGGAAAATAAAACGGCCGTAACTTGGCCGAGCCTGTATGATAGGCCCGGCGACTTAGCTGGGGCACCCCGTCAGGCGCCCAGTTTAGATGCTTTCCACTTGCCATACTGAACACCCATCGTGCCGGCGTTGATCCCTTCTTGGGAGCACAGGCGGGCAAGCTCGGCGCGCACGGCTTTCCAGTCCGGCTCTGCCGCGCCGTCAGGTACGACCGTCGCGTAGGCCGTATCGGCCAGGTCCCAAACAAGGCCGGTCGTAGAACTCGCCTTGGGGCGCCCATTCGGGTCGGCAGGGGTAGTGGGTGCCTTGGGGGCTTTCGGCGCCTTGGGGGCCGGTTTAGGGCCGTCCTCGGCCGTTGTCGTCACGCTGGGCGCCAGGCGATCGACCTCGCCTTGAAGCCAAACGGTATCCGTGTGGTCAAGGGGCATGGCGTCGATGGTGCTAAGGCACTCGCGCACCAGAGTGGCGTAGTCCTCTGGAGGGGTCTTTTGATGCAGGCTCCAGTACAGGTACTGCAGCTGGAGCAGTTCCAACTTCCCAAACCCGCGACCCTCGACCGGTGGGGCGATCACTTTCTTGCCCTCGGCCTGATACAGCCTACCCCACAGCTGGCAGTTTGTCATCTCGGCGACGCGCAGCACCTTAATGGCCGCGGGCGTCGTCACATCAATAATCATGTACTTGGTCATTTTGAAGCTCCGGTAGCACCGTTGACTGTTTTGTGCTGGCTGGGACCATCGCCCAGCCAGTCCCCTTGAATTTTACTTGCCGGCGGCTTGGGCGGCCTCGCGAGCTTGCATTTCCTTTTGAACTTGGAACCACTGTTGGTACTGGGTCCGAGCGGTGAAGTTTGCAATGCCGCGCTTGATGCACTCAGCGATGACGTCTTTGCGGCGCACGCTTGGGTTGGCAGCCTTCATTTCGTCGGCAATGTGCCAGACCGCCTTCGTGGGGCGCTCGATGGTCGAGCTGTTCACGTGAGCAACCGTCTTTTTGGGAGCCTTGGTCGCCTTGGGCGCGTCGGCTGGGATGTCGGGGCCGAATTCGGTGTCGCATGCCAGGCAGACGTATTCTTTGGCATCGTGCTTGATGACCTTGCCGTTTACTTCTTGCAGGTGGTGGCCGACGCCGTTGGACAGGTGGGTGCCGCAGCAGGGGCAGTTCGTCAGACCGTGGCTGCCGAAGGCGAAGATGGTCGTGGTGGGGATGGCTGCTTCGACTTCAAAATTGCCAAGCTCAAACTTTTCGATCTTGCCGCCCAGCTCTTGTTCGGCCTTGGCTGCGCGTGCAGCTTCGCGACCTGCGAACGGACCCTTGAGGTCGACGCCGTTGTTGATAACCCAAGGGTTCTTGATGGCAGCAGCGGCGGCGGCGAAAGCGGAGGTGATAGTGAGCTTGGTCATTTTGGTTCCTTCAAAATGGTTGATAAAACATCGGTGGGCTTGTTCGTGTTGCGCCATCCGATGAATGAATTATAGGGGAGCCCGGATAGGGTAACACCATCTTTTTCAAAAGAACTGAAAATTAAAACCCTCAGAGGGTTCTAGAACGGGATGTCGCCCTCCCAGCCCGGACCGCAGGAATAGACCAGCGTCTCCGCTGGAGGCCGGGCTCTATATAAGAGGCACATTTCCCCTTGGGCGGTCCCCTTGGGAGCAGGCTGCCAATGCACACAGTTGAGGCAGCTTTGAAACTTCTGGTGAAGGATCAGGTCTTTGTGCAGGGCTTGGTACGCTTGGGCGACCGTCTCGCGCGGTGGGAACTGGTTAATCATACTCAACACCTTTGATCTCGGGATGGGCTAGGTCTATCTGAACGCGGATGCGCGCTGGCACGGAAAGCTCGCCAAGGCGACCCAAGGCGGCCAAGGTCGTCTCTGGCGGCGGGTGGGGTGACCGCTGGCGCCACCACTCGCGAGACTTTTTGCTGGCATAGCCCGGGTGCTCCAGGCAGATGTATTCCTTAAACATCCGCAGTCCGCAGTAATACTGGGCGACGATGGCAGGGGGCTTTCCGATACGGTTGTGCTCGGCATAGGTCAGCCGGTCGACCGTGAAGGTCTCGACCTTTGGGAAGACGGGGCCGCCGGGGCTCAGCTTCATCACCTCGTCGGAATACGCGGTCTGCTTGATGCGCAGCTCCCGTGGGAAGTCACTGCCGCAGCTTGCGCAGACCCGGGCGCTAGCGTGGTTGTATGTCCCGCATGCCTCGCAGATGCGGACCGGAGCAACGCCCTCACCTTTCTCACCCTTTGCCTTGGGCACCACCGGGTCGTTGATTGGCCCCAAACGGCGAGTGTTGCCGGCGAAGTCCAGCACGAGACAGTTGGTCTTGCCGGTCTCGGGGGATGGCCGGGTGCCCCGCCCGAGCATCTGGACCCATAGCACCGTTGACTTAGATGGGCGCAGGACAGCAATGAGGTCGATGGCTGGGAAATCGAATCCTGTGGTCAGCACGTTGTTGTTGACCGCCGCCCGGTACTTGCCTGACTTGAATCCGGCGATGGCCGCATCCCGCTCGGCAGCCGGCATCTTGGAGTGGATGACCACAGTTGGAATGCCCATCGATTCCAGAGCGCCGGCGACGTGCTCGGCATGCTCAATGCCAGCGGCGAAGACCAGCCAGTGCTTGCGGTCGTGGCCGAACTGGACCGTCTCCGCGCAGGCGGCGTAGGTCAGGGAATCCTTGTCAACTGCCTCCTGGAGCTCATGCTGGGCGAAGTCGCCGCCCTTCACCTTGACCCGGCTGGTGTCGTACTCCATGGTCGTGCGCTTGGGTACCAGCGGCGCCATGTAGCCCTCGGCCACCAGCCGGTTGAATGCCTCCATGGTCGTCAGGTTGTAGCACACGTCCGTGAATAGCCCACCGTTGGTGAGCGCTCCCAAGCCCAAGCGATAGGTGGTCGCCGTGAAGCCGATCACCTTGAGGTAGGGGTTGACCTTTTTAAGCTCGGCCAAGAATTTTCGGTAGAGCGTATCCTGGTCCACGCTGACCAGATGCGCCTCGTCAATTAGCACGAGGTCGATGTGCCCGAACCTGGCGGCATGCTTCGCCACCGACGCGATGCCTGCAAAGGTGATCGGCAGGTTGGACTCCTTGCGCCCAACCCCGGCGGAATAGACCCCGGCTGGCGCGGTGGGCCAAAGGGTGAGGAGCTTCTCCAGGTTCTGTTCAATCAGCTCTTTGACGTGGGTCAGCATCATAATTCGCTGGCCCGGATACCGCTGATAGACCCCGCGGATGAACTCTCCGATGACGACCGATTTCCCGGTCCCGGTCGGCAGGGCAACCAGCGGGTTGCCGGGCAGCTTTGAGAAGTAGGCGTAAATTGCCTCAATGGCTTCAGCCTGGTAGTAGCGTAGTTGCATGATCAGTGCGGGATTTCGTCTTCCAGATCATCGAAGCCCGTGATCCGAGTTGGTCGCGGCTTGGGCTTGACGACTGGGGTTACCGGGTCGCTATCGGAAAACAGCTCGCAACCGAATACTATTGTTTCCGCTGGAGGTCGCAACCCTCCGGCCTTGGCGCAGCCCTCCGTCTCTTCATTGAAATGCTCGCAGTGCAGGCACGTCTGGAGCATGCCCGCATCCACTAGCGCGGTGTGGACGGCCTCGGCGAGGATGGGCACCAATAGCGGTGCCAGCTCCCGTTGGAGCTTAGTCTTTAACGTCGGCTTTGCTGGGAGCTTTGGCATTACAGGGTCGCTTTCATTTCGGGGTTCATGACGTAGGAGGGGCACCCGGCTAGCTGGTCCTCCTCGCTGAGGTCGCGGTCACGCGCCGTGCAGCTCCAGGTTGCGTTGTCGCCCACCTTTACATGCACGCACGTCCGGCAATTCTTTTCTGGCAGGGCGGTGCCATGGCAAACAGGCTTGTGGTCACAGAACTTGCACTTGAACCAGCCGGGGCTCTGGTTGATTCGCTTGGGCGCCCCGACGGCGTCAATCACGATTACGGAGCGCTGCTGGTAGCGGTCGTACACCGTCTGGTCAAACATTACGATCTCGGCATAGATCTCATCGTCGTTTTTGTTGACCGCCAGGTACAGCGCCGCGGGCAACTGGAGCTTGCCCATGTATGTCTGCATCTGGACAAAGTGCTCCCACTTGGCTGACTGCACGCCCTCGTCCTGCAGCTTTTTGAAAGACTTGTCGCCGTGGGTTTTGAATTCTCCCAAGACCGGGGTCGTACCCATCTCCGGGAGGCCGGAGATGACCGCGTCGATTGACCCGCCAAAGTGGCCACGGTGCCCAGTGATTCTGAACTGCTTGCCTTGGCCGTCAACCTGCCAGACCGTGCACCCGATCATTTCAAGGAGCGCGACGAAACGGGGCTCCTCGAGGTGCCCGCGGTTAAACAGGCGGTGCATGCGGCCACTAAATACATTCTTGGTGGCCCAGTGGAAAGAATACCAAAGCTCGCGCGTGCATTCTCTGCCAATCAGTGACGCTCCCAAGTGCGCGCGGAAAGGCGAGCTCTCGCCACGGAACGCGTCACCAGCGTTAGTGATGTGCTTACCCAAGAGGGTGCGAAACCTTGCCCCTTGGTCTTCTACCAATGCCGCCTCGATGGCAGACAAGGTTGCGTTTGCGATACGGGCCATACTTCACTCCAGTTTTGGAAAAAGAAGGGGGCCGTAGCCCCCTTCGCCTTACGCCAGTTTAACTCAGGCTTGCTGTGCCCAAGGTGGCACGGCGCTGGCAGCTTGAGCCGGGTTTGCCACGGACTGCTGCGCCACCGGGTTTGCGACCGGCGCTGCTGCTGGGGCAGCGAACGCAGGCTGCTGGGGCACTTGGACGACCGGTGCTGCGACAACG
>ERZ650304.484-NODE-484-length-20777-cov-11.178265_pt1 | contig 20777 bp, 26 predicted proteins | sample MGYA00376240_ERZ650304 | MGnify/ENA primary metagenome ERZ650304 (study PRJEB26733, sample SAMN07839271) | wastewater metagenome | biome: small river; feature: stream; material: water | place: USA: North Carolina | collected 2016-03-01 ... | reverse complement strand
GTTCAAGTTGTTGAATAAAAGAAATAGGGTGTGATTCAAATGTAATTTCTTGTTCCATTTTATTTTACATATTATTACAACTTGTCAGTTGGTTTTTAATTACTCTTACACTTAATAGGTAGTAAGATTTCCCTGTTATTTAAAATCGCTAATTTTACTATTATAAACAGGATATTTAAATCTATCTTGATTAGTTAATAATAATGTCATAGCGCATTCATTATGATTAACTTTTTGTGGAACATTATTGATAGTGTCATTAATACTATAATATATTCCTCGTTTGTCTTCTCTTTTAATAACAGCAATAGATTGTTCGTTACTATCCATAACTAATCCTTGATTGTTTTTTAAAGAGTGTAATACTTTGAATACAAAGGTGATGTCTTCTGTTTTCATTGTTTTGTTTTTAGAGAGTGATTAATCTATTTTATTTGAGTCTTTATATACCCATAATGCAAATATTCCTATTATACATAATAAATAACTAATTGAGCCTAATGTTATTGACCAATTATTATAAAAGAGATAGACTGATGCAATAAATAATAAGCATCCATATTTATCATTAAAGTTATTGTTCATTTGATTTGATTTATGGTTAATAATTAGTTTTGGCTATATGTTGGTGTTCGATATTGTTTTTTGTGTTTATTGGATTTGATGTGATATGAGGTTATTGATACTCGAAAGACCGAGAAATACCTTATAAAGAATGAAAATATCACCTATAACTCACTGAAACTCAATGAATTATAGGCTTACCTTGTAATATATGCATATTTACAGTGTGTTCTCCTGGGCTCACCATAGAGGTCACCAAATCTTTATCACTTACTATCATGCTGTGATGCTTTATATATTAATAATAAAAGAATAATAATTGTCATTGCGCTGTGAGGTAATATTTATCAAAAATAATTAACAGAGAGGATACGATTTTGCTATTTTACAGCTTCTGCTCTCTCTTCAATTACAGCACCTTTCGATGTTGCAGTTGAATAAGGTAAAATTTCCAATTTAGCAATTCTTTCACCTTTTTTATTCAATAATTTTTCACCCCAATTTGTAGTAATTGCTTTTCCTTTGCCTGACTTAATCAGTGTAAAAACATCACTTCTGTTTTCAGGTGTAATCAGAATGTTAGCAGTAGTTTTTATACCTTTCTGCAAACAATGTACAGACATTTTATTTCCCGTAGTAGGTGATGAAAAGGCTTTTTGTCCCTCTGTCAATACAGTTACTTTTTGTTGCTTGTGTGCAATAGTGACTTTATCATCCACCCAAATTTCAAACGCCTCACTATCATCTGCTACTAAACTATTAGTAGTTGACTGACCATTAAAGCGCATACCTTCTACATTTGTAGGAAATAAGGCATTGAACTCCTCTTCTGTTACGTTTTTGTCAAAAGTAAATACTTCTGCTTTGGTAACTTCTGTGGAACTTAATCTGTTAATCTTTTTTTCGTCAGTTGATTGTACTGGTTCGATATTATTATTTTCTCCGTTCATAATTAATTATATTTATAAGATGATTGTAAATTTTAACATTTGCACTTCAATTTATTTATAATACTATCGTATCCCCCCTGTCTTGCAGTGCAAGTTTATAAGGGGGTTATCTTTGTGGTGGTACCCAAGTCTGAATATACACAAAATTTTAAAAAAATATAAAAAATTTTTTATAAAAATAAACCAGAAAAAGCCATAGTTATCCAATATTAAATAATTTTCCTTTATTATTAACAATAATTTAACTTGTCTAATTTGTAATTTCAGCTTTTTTTATGTATCTTTGCATTGCAATTGAGGATATTCAAACTGAATAGAATCATCGTCCATAAGAGAACTGTTAAAAGAACCAGCAACTTATGGAGGTAGACCTGGGGTTGTAGTCTTATATAAAGATAGAGTTTTCTCCCAGAATTGTAAAACTGGCTTATAAGATATAAGTTTAAGGTTGGTGCATAACATATAAGTATTGTGTCCTGAGTACAGGGAGATTAAGTAACCAAGTGGGTGTAAGTAGTGAACTACTGACGTACAGCTTAAATGAAATTCTAAAGTTAAATTGGATTATAGTGATATAATCTCAAACAGACAAAAGTCTGTAAGGGGATTGGTATATAAAATAGATAAAAGATGAAAGAAATTTACACAGATCTGGAAAAGAAAGATAATCCAGGAGTTGCCCATACTAGCTTTAATTTAAAGTTAGACCAAAAAGGGGTTGTTGAATTTGATCCTTTTGAAGGAGGATTGATTATAGGACATGACATTGAATTTATAGGTGAACCTATTATAGGTAAAGATGGAATGTTAGAATATAAAATAAAAGCGCTTAGTGATAAAGCTAAGAAAATGTTTATAGCAGAATAATTAAATAATTTTTATTTAATCTGTTTACCTATTAAAAATAAAAGACGTATGTTTGCAACATAATGAAAACAGGAGCAGTAATAGAAAGACAGTTAACGAGAGAAGACATGTTTAATACATTTCTTATTATGTTAGGTGCTAACTACCCAAAAGAAAAAAGGTTGACTGATGGAGAAAGAAAAGTAGTTCTTGAATTCATGAAGTTAACTGAAGATAAATTTAAGTACAATCGTTTTAGTCATCTTGCTAAGAAAAAAGTATGTAATGTGATAGGAATGAATAAACCAAACTTAGATAGATATCTTCAAGATATAAGAAAAAAAGGATATATAGAGAAAGACTCTGATGGAATATATTCTTTAAATAAAATGCTTAATAAGCTTTTAGAAATAAAAGAATTAGAATTAAATTTTAAATTTAAAGTAAATGACTGAGTTTTATAACATACTCGACAAAATTGATTTAGAAGAAAAAGAAATGTTAAATAGAAATGCATCTAAGAAAATAGGTGCAGCAGAAAATCTAATATTAGATAGAGCTTCTTATATTCAATTAAAGTATGAGATAGGATTATCTGAAGAATCTTCTCTAAATCAATATCATGGTTATGAGATAAGTGTCATAGATAATTATGAAGAACATATCAAGTTTGTATGATAAGATTGCAGAAATGCATAATGTTACACCTGAAACAGTATCTAAAATAGAATCACATGTTTTTGCATATATTGCAAATCATATGAAAGAAAGATTACCAGGTACAATTCTGATACATAATTTTGGTACATTTTGTCCATCCTTGAAGAAGACAAATAGGCAAATAAGAAAAGAACTTTACAAATACAGAAGAGGAACTTTAACAAAAGAAGAAATAACTGAAAGAGTTTCTAAACTTTGGGTTTTAAGAAATGAAGCTTTAAAACGAACTGAAAATGACTAATGGTTATGAATTTGTAAAAGTAGTAGATCTTATGAAGCATGTTGAAGAAGAATATTTAAACGAGGATAATGAAATAGAAAGTATAATTATACATTATCCAGTTAAAAAGAATTTTAAAATTAAATGGTTGTGTAGTTTAGATAAGATTCATGATTTCCAGGAATATTATAATGATAATGGAGTTAAGAAAAAGAACTATACCACACTACGACACAACGATTATGGTGAAGTAGTGGTTAAAGAAAGCTACGAAAAATTAAAAGAAGTAGTTTTAGGAAATAAAAAACAAATAGGATTTTATGGCACAAAACAGTAAAGTTGATGGTAAAACAGTAAACTTAGAAAAAACAATACCTAATAAATTAGGTCCAACAACAACAAGATTAACAAAAGAAGGTGAAGTAACCTTACAAGTAAATGATCTTATTTTACCTGATAAAAAGATTTTTATTGATGAAACAAATGCCGTTTTAATCAATTCTTTGGATAAAGGTATCATTGAGAATGAAAAAGTAGATAAGTATAATGAAGCATTATTTGATTCAGCAGATGAAATCACTAAACGAATAGTTCTTATTGGACCTAAACTTTTAGTAAGAATGTTTAGATTAAAAATGTATAATACAGATGGTATCTGGACTGGTGGTAGAACTCAAGAGATTCTTTCTGAATCAGAAATGAAGAAAAAGAAAGTACAACTTTCTGAAAACATGCAGTATCAAGATCGTGCTGTAGTTATTCAAGTGTCTGAAGGATGTTCAGAAGGAGTAAAAAATAGTATTCGACCAGGAATGGTTGTAGATTTAGATCCAGTAGCATTTAATCCAGGTAGAATGCAAAGATGGTTACATAAGGATAATGTAAATAATGAATTTGAAAATTATTTTACTATACCTGAATTTATAGTAGAAAATATTGTATTACCTAAATAAAAATAACAAACAGGAAAATGACACAACAAGAACAACACGACATTCAACTTAGATTAAGTTGCTTATCATTAGCAGCTCAGACTTTTCACTTACAACCTGAAAGAGTATTAGAAGCAGCTCAAGATTTTTACAATTATGCTATAGGTACAAACTATGCTGAAATTGTAGATGAAATTACAAAAGAAGATTTGAAAAACAATCCTACTTTGAAATCTCAAGGAATTAAGAAAGGAGATACAATTAGTATTCCTCAAGAAATTTAAAAACATACCCACTTGAAATATAGTGGGTATTTATATAGCGGGATAGAGAAGAAGTTATCTCGTGGTCCTCATAAGGCTAAGATCACTGGTGCAAATCCAGTTCCCGCTACATCAAACTTATAAATAAAATATTGAACTTTATTATAGCACTATGTATATTATTTGTAGTGTTTGTTTTATTTATTGCAACAAAATTTATACCTAAATGAAGAAAAGAAAAATAGTATATTTTGATTTAGATTTATTACCGTCAAGTGTAATGATTTTCTTTAATTTTAAAGAAAAAGATAAATCAGACATATACGATTTTCTTCAAGCAAATATAAAAACATTAACACGTTCATTAAGTTTAATAAAAAAAATAGATGAATTAAATTTAGATGAAGATAGAGGATACTCAATAGAATCAGGTCCAATACAACTCATCATTATAAAAGATTTTAATTCTAAAAAATTTGAAGATATAACTTTATTTAATCATGAAATGCAACATCTTGTTTATGGAATAGGTAATTATATTGGATCTGTTTATTCAACAGACTCTGAAGAATTTTATACAAACATACAAGAAAACTTATCAAATAAAATATTAAAATTATATAATGGCGGAGATTACGTTAAACAACATTAAACAATTTTTTCAAGGCGCCTCAAGAATGTTTGCCAATAAGTTAGGAAATAAATTTGGAATACCTTTTTTAAAAACTTCTTTACACAATCAAGAACAAATTTTTTACAGAGCTTCTTTATGTAAAGATTGTGAAAAAATGGGACACTGTCAAGCATGTACTTGTCCTGTACCTAATAAATGGTTTGCAGACAAAGCATGTGATGGAAAAAGATATCCTAATTTAATGAACAAAGAGAAATGGGAAGAATTTAAGAAAATAAATAATATAGTAATAGATTTAAATGATATTTGATATAAAGAATAACATACCAAGAATAACTCCTGAAGGTTTATTTATACCTGAAATGAGAGCTATCTGGGATGCAGATGTTACACAGGAAAAACATAAAGCAACACAGGAATTGATTTACATATATCATATGTCTGAACCTAAATCTGTCTATGCTAAATTGGATGCGTCTTTAAGAGAATCTACTATTATTGCAGATTATATCTCAGATAAAAAATGGAAACCTTCTAAAGAAGTAAAAGAAGCTGTTGAGAAATATAAAAAACTTATTGAAACTCCTATTACAAGAGCTTTTAATTCTGTATCAATTGCTATTGATAAATTGAATAAAAGTCTTGAAGGAATGGAAGCAGCAGATGCACGTGAGATGAATCAAATAGGTGCAACAATAGAGAAGTACGAAAAGTATGCACAATCGTATATGAAATTGAAAGAGATTTCAGAGAAAGAATTAGAAACAACTAGAAAAATAAAAGGTGGAGTAAGACCTTCCAATATATTAAATGATTAACGAACAGGTAGCAATAGAATGGACTGAAGATTTAATTCTACAGGATATACCAAAGTCAGTAAGGAAGAGTGTTTCCGAAATGTCTTTGAAGAATCCTGTGCGTAATACTCAATGGAAATATCTTAAATTTAAAGATAGTTCTGTCTTTTCACCTGCTGCCAATGAATATAATCGTTCTGTAAAAGCATGTGAAGGAACTCACTTAACTCCTACCTATACAAATGCAATAGAAGGTACTGTACAATACAACGAGTATTGGTCAGTACAAAAAAGACGATGTTTAGAAGGATATGAACCTGAAATTAATGGAACCCCTTGTGGTATAAAAATCACAGGGGAACATTATTTTTATCTAAATTTTACTCGAATTATGAAGTATAATATAGATAAGAATACGGGAGAGGAAGTAAAAAAGCTTGACTTTCCTGATTTTTGTTCTATGGATTATTACTGGTTTTTAGAACTTGAAAAAAATGAAAACCCACAGAAATATGGATTAACTTCTAAAGATAAAAAAGGAATGATATGTGCTAAGGCACGTAGAAAAGGATTCTCTTTTAAAAATGCTGCAGGAGCATTATGGAAGTATACATTCTTTAAAGAATCGTATGTTATTATAGCATCTTATTTAGCAGATCATGCACAAGCAACTATGAACATGGTACTTGAGATGAGTAACTTTTTAAATGAGAATACAGAATTTAGACATGCTAGAGTTATAGATAGACAAGATGAAATCAAGTCTGGTTATAAAGAAAAGAATGCTAATGGTATCGAGATTATTAAAGGTTATAAATCTTCTATTAAGATTATGACTTTTAAGAACTCTGCGTTTAAATCTGCAGGTAAGTCAGCAACTCGAATGATATTCGAAGAAGCTGGTTTATTTGAGAACCTGAAAATGGCATATACTATATCTGAGCCATTATTTAGAGATGGAGATAAAATGATTGGTATTCCTATTATTTTTGGTACAGGTGGTGATATGAATTCAGCTACTAAAGACTTTTCAGATATGTTTTATAATCCAAAACAATATGGTCTTGCTGAATATGATAATATTTATGAAAAAACTGATATCAATGGAAAGTGTGGTTGGTTTGTAGATGAAATGTGGTATAGACGTAGTGAGGCTGTTATAGAAGATACTCTTTATGATGGTATGGATGAACAAGGTAATGCCAACCGATGGATGGCGGAGTGGAATCTTGATTTAGAAAGATTAGCAAAAAGAGGTTCAGATAAAAAAGCTTATAATGCTTTATTAACTCAGAAATGTAAAACACCATCAGAAGCTTTCTTGATAACAGAAGGTAATATATTTCAGACTGCTGAATTATATGCACGATTATCAAAACTTAAATCTGATGATACTTATAAATATTTAGGACAGGTAGGACAATTAGTAGATAAAGAAGGAAAAGTATGGTGGGAGCCAGACCTTCAAGGTAAACTAAGACCTATTATGGAATATCCTACTAACCATAAAACTGATACTGAAGGTGCTATTATTATATATGAACACCCAGTTGAACTTAGTGGAACTATTCCTGATGATTTGTATATTATTGGACATGACCCTTGGGGTATTGACTCAGATGGTGGTAAATCATTAGGTGCAACATATGTATTAAAAACAAAAAAATTAGCTTTACAAGGATATGGACACGATGAAATTGTTGCTGAATATGTTGGAAGACCTGATCCAGGTGGTATGGAAGAATACAATTATAACCTGGAGAAACTTGCAATATACTATAATGCTAAAATTAATTTTGAGAATGATAGAGGTGAAGTAAGACCTTTTTTTACTAAACGTAAAAGATTAGATTTACTTTGTCCTCCACCTTTTGTAACTATACAAAGACACATGCCAAGTTCAAATATGGCAGGTAGAAAGTTTGGTTATTCTATGGGTAATGATAAACTTAAACAAATTGGTGAACAATATGTTTATGACTGGTTATCAGAGAAACGAGGAGTTGATGAAAAAACAGGATTAGATTTAACTAATATTGATTACTTAACATCTAAACCTTTAATAGAAGAATTAATATCTTACAATAGAAAAGGTAACTTTGACAGAGTTATGGCATTAATTGGTTGTATTATTCGATTAGAAGAAATTCATAATCCTTATATAAAAGATGATGAAAAAGATCCTTTAGGATTTTTATTTGAAAACGAGAATTTATTTAAAAAAAGAAATCAAGAAGATTTATTATACACTTATTAAAATATATAAATGAGAAGTTTTTTTCCAAAACAACGATTATCATATAAAGAAAAAGAAGAAGATGACTTTGCAAAAGTGAAAACATTTGTAAACTCAATTGTTCGCTATCATGAAGAAGATTTCTGTTATGATTGTCAAAACAAATCAGATAAAACTGATCAGACTTTCTTAGATGAAAAACATTGGCAACACAGACGTTTAAAAAATATGCTGTCAAACTATAGGTTATTTAACAATCAATTAGACCAAGAAGACTTTAGAGAATATTGTGATTCTTTAGGTATAAAGAAAGAGATAGGAGCCATAGCACATGAAATTAAACCATATAATAAAACATACAATAAGATTAATGTTTTATTAGGCGAAGAGTATAAACGTCCAGATAATCAAAAAGTAGTTTTAGTTAATGCTGAAGGTGTTAAATCTAAAACAGAATACAAAAATAAGTTATATAGACAAACTATACAAGCAGCTATTGAAGCTGAAAAAGTAAAAATAGAAAAACAATTCCCAGAAATTGTACCTGAATCATATAAATCTCAGGAAGAATATCAAGCTGCAATGCAGGAAAAAGAGCAACAAGTTCAACAAATGCTGAATGAAGCTATGGACCCTGAACAAATTGAAAAGTATATGGCTGAGACATATCTTGATCAAAAAGAAATACTTGCTGGTGATTTACTTAATTATTTGTATTATGAACAAATGATTAAAGAGAAAAAGAATGATGGGTTTAAACATGGTAATATATCAGGTGAAGAACATGCATGGGTTGGTATAACTAATGGTAAACCTGTGGTCAATGTTTTAAATCCTTTAAAAGTATTTTATCATAAATCTCCTGAAGTTAAATATATACAAGATGGTTTATATGCAGGCTATAGAACATTCATGACTATTGGAGATGTCTTTGATATATTTGCTGATGATTTAAAAGATTCACAAAAAGATTTATTAGAAGAAAGATACTCTTCTAAAATAGATGGTGCTAAAGATGATTTAATCTCACCTTCTATGAAATATGGAGATATGGATACTTATGAATATAAGTATTCTAAAAATAATTTGTTTTACTCAAGGTATGGTTCTTATGGACCTAGCTATTACGATGATATAGAAGTAATTCATTTAGAATGGGTATCTCAACGCAAAGTAGGATTTTTATCTTATGTAGATGAAAGTGGTGAAGATCAATTACAAAAAGTAGATGAATCTTTTACTCCTCCAAAATATGCTAAAAAAGTAGAATATAAAGATGAGAATGGTAATCCTTATACAGCTTATGAGTGGGATAATTTATCATTAGAATGGGAATGGATTCCTGAAGTATGGGAAGCTACAAGAATTGATGCAGATGTATTTGTTAATATTGGACCTAAATCTAATCAGCATTATTCTTTAGATAACCCTTTCAAAGTTAAATTAGGTTACTATGGTGTGGTGTATAACAATATGAATGCTACATCTCAATCAACTATGGATAGAATGAAACCTTATCAGTATTTATTCTTAATAGCAATGGATAGATTTAAAACTTTAATTGCTAAAGATAAAGGACAATTAATTGGTATTGACTCTTCCAGATTAGACCCAAGATTTCCAATTGAAAAAACTATACACTTTCTTGAACAATCTGGATATTATGTTTATAACGGTTTACAAGGTGGTGACCAACCAGGTGCTTCTACAAGACCAGGTATAGATACTTTTAATGTATCTAATATTCAAAATATTATAAATTTTGCACAAGTCTTAGCTTATTTTGATGAACAAATAGGTGAAGCAGCAGGTGTAACAAAACAAAGAGAAGGTGGTACTGCAGCATATGAAGCTGTTACTAATGCACAACAAAATATTATACAATCTTCTCATATTACAGAACCTTTATTTATGGTTCATGATAATTTATGGAGAGAAATTAAAACAGGATTGATAGAAACTGCACAAGTTGCATATACAAAAAAACCTTTAATAACCCAATTTGTCCTTAATGATGGATCTCGTAAAATTCTTGAAGTAGATGAAGAGTTATTTCAAAATGCTTCTTTTGGTATATTCGTATCTGATAACTCTAGAGATTATAGAGTGTTTGAAGAACTTAGAGCATTATCTCAACCATTATTACAAAATGATAAGATTGATATTGATGACCTTGTTCAAATATTGAATGCAGATTCAATGTCTGAATTGAAAAGAGAATTAAAAGCTTCTAAGAAAAAACGTGAGAAACGTGAAGAAGCAATGCAACAATCTCAACAACAATCTCAAGAGAAACAAGTTCAAATGGCTTTGGATGCTAAAGAAGATGAACAAGCATTTTTATTTGAAATGCAAGATAAAAAATATGAACACGAAAAAGAATTAAAAGCAATGGATGTTTATAAATTTCAAGATACTTTAGATGCAAATAGTAATGGCGAACCTGATTTTTTAGAAGCACAAATGAAAGAAAGAGAGCTTTTAATAAAAACAAATTTAGAATATAAAAAACTAGAAACTAATAAACAAATAGAAAATAAAAAATTAGATCATGAAAAATCTGAATCTGAAAAAGATAGAAAAGTTAAAATGGCTGATATACAAGCTAAAAAAATAATTGCAAAATTAAGACCTAAACCAAAAAGTAAATAATGGGAATAATATATCAAACTGTAAATCTTGTTAATAATAAAAAATATATTGGTAAACAAAAACAATAAATATACTTATTTAGGATATAAATGGGGGTTTTAAAAAATAAGTAAACCAGATAAAGCTATAGATTAGGCACAAAGATATAAATCAATTTTAAAAATAACTATTAATTAACTAAATTTGTACTCAATTATGGAAACAGGAAAAGAAAATTACAAGGAACAGGATACAGGATTTGAATTAACTATGTTTACGATAGAAGATGAAGATTCTTTTAATCCTGGTAAAAATTTTAAAGAAGAGGAGGAAAAAGAAAAACTCACTTCAAAAGAAAAAGAAGAAGATGATGATGCTGATGGTGTAGAAGACACAGATGATAACTCTGCTGATAATGATACTGATGATTCTGAAGATACTACTAATGAGTCTGAAGATAAAGAAAAAGAAATAGAAGAACCTTCTTCTATTGACAAAATCATGGCTCAGTTGTTAGATGAAGGTAAATTACTTTTACCAGATGATTATGAATATGAAGATACAGAAGAAGGTTTAAAACAAGCTTTTGAAGATTCAGAAAAATTTCGTAATCAATTAGCTTTTCAAGAAGCTATTAATTATCTTACTTCTAAAGAAGGTTTAGACCTTATCAAAGTAAAAGAATCAGTTTTAAAAATAGATTCTTATGAAAGTTTAGATATTGAAAAATTATCTGAAGATGATAAGTTAAATGTTATAAAAGAATTCTATAAAGCAAAGGATTATGATGATTCTGATATAGAAGGAATTTTAGAAGATTTAATAGGTAACGATACTAAAATCGAAAGAGAGTTGAATGTTGCTACTAAATATCTGAAAAAAGAAGAACAAAAAACTATTCAAAAAGAAACTGAAGCAATTGCTAAAAAAAGAGAAAGAGAAGAACAAGATTATAAAGACTCTCAAAATCTTTTAAAAAACAAGTTGAAAGAATCTAATGGTTACAAGGGTTACATTATAAATGAATCAAATAAAGATAGAATTTTTAATGCTACCTATAAACCAATTAAATTACCAGATGGTAATATTACTACAGAGATAAATAAGAGATTAAGTGATGCTCTTAATGATCCTGAAAAGTATATGGTTCTTTCTGATATTCTTTTAAATGATTTCGATTTTAGTTCTATGCTCAAAAAAGAAGAATCTAAAGCTACTGAAAAAGTAAAGAAATCAATTAGAGATTTTAAAAATTCTAACACTAAATCAAAAGTTAGTGGAAGAAATTCACAAACACAAAACGACTTTGATTTATCAAAAGCATCAATGTCGCTTATTTAATAAACCAATTAATTAATATAAAACAATTTTAAAAAATGGCACAATTACCTTTTTTAACTATAAAAAGTTATGATGGTATGAAAGGTGGAAATTTCACCGACTCAGATCACCTAGCCGCTGCTTACGACACTGACAAACCTCAGGTGTTGGAACAAACGCTAGCACAAATTTACAGCTCAACTGACAGGTTTAATGGTAAACCTTTACTTGGCATGACTGTAGCCAAAGGTAAAACTTTGGAAATTGAAACAGATATTTATCGTTGGTATCTTGAAGGTTCAGAAGACAAATGCTTACGCTCTGTTGAGAACTTAGAAAGAGCTGCTGGTAATGTTACTCCAGGTCTTAATAAGACAACTTTTAAAATCAAATTGGATGAAGATTGGTTCTCTCGTCCAGATGTTATCTTTGGTGAAGATAATGATTATCCTGTTCAAATTGTGGAAGGTCCTTTTCAAGATGGTACTGGTTATGTTTATCTTTGTGCATTAGAAACAGATGATTATTCTAAATTTATTCCTTTGGAATTGTTAGATGCAGGTAAAGAATTTAGCAAAGTTTGGACAACTGTTCAATCTGAAATGAATACTGATTATGGTACACAATCTTACAGAGGATCTTTCCAACTTGAATCCCAAATTGGTGGATTTGCTCAAAAGATGACTGTTACTGATAAAGCATTTAGACGTGATGGACGCTTTGGTATTCCTTTTACCTATAAAGGTAAGAAAGTAGAGAAATTTATTCCTATGGCTCAGGCTAAAATGGATAATGAATTCTATATGTCAATGGAAGCTCAATGGTGGTATGGTGAAAAATACACTGGTAATGGTCCAGATGGTTACATCAAACGTCAGGCTCCAGGTCTTCGTCAATTGCTGAAAGATGGTTGGGTAGAATACTACAATGGTCCTTTGACAGAACAAATGTTGAAAGAATATTTAATGGACATTTTCTTCTCTCGTGAAGATGAGAACAACAGAAAAGTAACATTAATGACTGGTACAATGGGTTCTATCATGTTCCATGATTTGTTAGCATCTTCTGCAAGTTCTTTCTTAACTGTTGATACACACTATATTTCTGGTACTGATCCAAGACAGTTGTCTTACGGTGCTCAATTTACTCACTATCGTGGTCCAGAAGGATTAGACGTTACGGTCGTAAAAAATCCTCTGTATGATTCACGTAAGTATTGTAAAAAAATGCACCCAATTCATACTGACAAACCAATTGACTCTTGGAGAATGACAGTAATTGACTTTGGTACTAAAGATGGTGCTGATAACATTAAAGTTATTAAAGAAAAAGATACATTTACTTATGGATATCATTCAGGTATTATAGGTAAAGATGGTAAACCAGTTCAAGGTGGAGCTGTTGCAACTATGGATAGAAGTGTTACCTACTTTATATCAGGTACAGGTTCTATACATATGACTGACCCTACTCGTGGTGGTGAGCTTATCTTAGATTTTGATTATTAAAATTATTAAACAGGAAAAAAATTATGATTAACATTGAATCAACTCAAGTTACTATTAAAAGTATACCAAGAGAAACTGCAACAAAAGTTTCTGAATTTCGAGATAGGAATTCAGGAAAGAAAATGAATCGGACGAAAATCGGACGATGTAAAGATACCCTAAGAGCGATGTACTCAGTGAAAACTGGGGCGCTCTTAACGGGTCTTGACGAAATGGTAAACAATCCTTACTTTAAGTCTAACAGAGATGTTCCCAATGACTTTTCCTATGTAAAAGAGCAAGAAAAGATCTCATTACAGGAATTACTGGAAATCAAACATGGTAGACCAAAAGGATTTTATACAAATAGAGCATGGAGACCAGGTGATGGGTTTAAAGATGAAAGTCTTACATTCTTTCAAAAATTTAAATTTAGTTTAAATGATGGAACAACTGTTTTAGACCTATCTAAACCAATGGATGAAATTGCATACTATATGTTAAAAGCCAGTCCAAAAGTTTCTTCTTCAAATAAACCTGAAGATCGTTCTCAAAAACCAAAAGCAGATTTTTACATTTCTGATAAAAATGAATCTATTCAAGAGAAATTTAGCAAAAAGAAATTGTACAATGATTGCACTACTAAATTAAATGATTCTAAATTTACACCTTCTTACCAAAGAAAAGCAAGTAAAGCATTAGAATTAATTAAAGGTGATGCAACAACAATGCCTGATGAACAAATCTATCTATTGTTAGATACTTATTTAGAAGAAGGGTTAAAATCTAAAGATGAAAACTTAGTTAACTTCTCAGATGTTTATAAATTAACAATGTCTGCTGAAGGACGAAATGAACTTGAAGCTATGGTTTTATTAGGAGATTTAGTAAACTATAGAATTGTTACAGATAATCGAGGAACTTATACATGGATTTCTAAACAGATTGTTTTAGGTCAGAGAAAAGCAGAAGCAATTGACTTCTTACTTGATCCGAAAAAACAACCTGAAAGAGAGGAACTTGAGAAACAATTAAAAGCTAAATTAGTTAGATAATGAATTTACTTGAATGGCACTATGATTTTAATATTAAAATCGACAAAGTGGACAGTCTTTCAAAACGCAATTTCACACCTGCAGAGAAAGATTGGATATTTAATGAAGCCATTGGGTTATTTGTTAAACAACGATATGGAATAAACAATTCAAAGAAAGCAGGCTTTGAATCAATTCAGAAAAGAACAGATGATTTAAGAACTCTACAAATAAAGTCGCCTTCAGCTCAACAGCCTGGTGTTGTTCCTGTTCGACACCAGGGCGATGTTTACGAGTTTAGAATTTCTGATTTTGCTTATCCATATTGGTTTTTAACTAGATTAACTGGTGAAGCTGGAAGTGGTGAATGTGTTAAAACTATCACTATTAGACAAGTACAACACGATGATTTAAGTATAGCTTTAGAAGATGAATTTTATAAACCTAATTTTACATGGGGGGAAGCTTTAGCTGTTGAAGCTAGATCTGATGAAACATCTGATAAAAAGGGTAGTATATATGTATATACAGATAATTTTGAAATTAGAAAAATTTACCCAGAGTATATCAAAAAGCCAAACAAAGTCTGGATAGGAACGTACAATAGTCTTGATGGTCAATACACAGTTGGACAACCAATAGTTGAATGTGATTTACCTGAACATACACATTCAGAAATAGTAGATTTAGCTGTTGCAGAGTGTTCACGAATTATTGAGAATCCTAATTTCGCTCAATTAAAACAACAGAAATTATTAACAAATGAATAAAAATTAATAAAACAAATTAAAAAATGAATCGAACAAAAGACAACAAACGCCCTATCGAACAAATATTCGTGGCTAAACCAGGTGTAACAACTGCTCATGCTGGTGGAGAGGCGTTGACAAATTCCGCTACAGGGTATGTAGATCTAGTAGACGGAGAAATTAAAATATTAAGTCATGGTGGTTATGGTACTCGCGCATCTAATGCAACCATTGCTGCTTCTGACACTGTAACTGCTGCTCCTGAAATTTATATCGTTCAAGGTACTGCTGCAGCTTCTGATCCAACTTATGTAGAACGCAATCCTTTGCCAACAAAACCATATGAGAAATCAGAACCGATTGTAGGTAACAACAAAATTATCTATACTTATAAAGCTGCTAAACGTCCAACGTTTGATACTTGGCAAATTGGTAACACAGTTGGTTCTGCATCTGCAGTTAACGTAGCTGATGAAACTACTTATGCTTTGAAGATTTCATTCTTTGGTCGTCAGTTTGATGAAGTATATTCTGGTACTCACCCTATTTCCATGACTCCTAGTTATGTAAGTAAAGATTACACAGCATTGAGTTATACAACTGCTCAGGCAACAGATGATATTTTGCAAAATTTAGCATATGTAATTAACAAGAATTCAAATGCTCTGCAATTCACAAAAGGTTTTGCACCTAAAAAACCAGTTATTGCATTTGCAGTAGATACTACAGGTACTTATGGTATTAATCCTAGAACTGTTGTAGCAGGAACATCTGTTCCAGTTATCAATACTTCAATTGGTTTGAGAAGTCTTAAATTTTCTCAATCTATGATTTCTAGCTTTATTAACTCTAGTTTTCCTGCAGAAGCTACTATTATCCCAATTGATTTGACAAACTCTGGTACTGGTGCTGCTGGTACTTCATTGTTAGATCCTGCAGGTAATACAATTAGCGCAGGTTTTGCAGGTGTTATTACAGCAACTGGTCAACCTAGTAATACAGAAACTTTGACAATCGGAAGTAAGGTTTATACTTTACAATCTTCTTTGACAAACGTTGATGGTAATATTAAAATTGGAGGATCTGCTTCTGCAACATTAGATAACATTATAGCAGCTATTAATTTAGATCCTGCAGGTGCTGGTACTCAATATGCTGCAGCTACTGTTGCTCAACCAGAAGGTGTTCGTGCACAAGCTGGTGCAGGTTTGACAATCAATCTTCGTGCAAGCACTGCTGCTGTTTTGTCTGATACTCTAACTAACGTAACTGTTAGCGGATCAGGTAACTTAACTGCTGCTACTGTAGTTTCAGGAAAAGCTGATGCAATGTTGATTGTAGCTTTAGATAGAGATATTGTTTATGAAGATCGTGTGAAACAAGTTAAATCAAGAATAGATGTAGGTTTATTTGATGGATTTAATTTCAACACTGTTAAAAATTCTCGTGTACAATATGCATACGAAGGAGATGGTACAGGTCGTCAATGGAAAATGTTCTACAAAGATACTGCAGGTCAGAGAAAATACTCTGCTTACAGAGGTTTTGAAGAAATGAGAATTGAATATCCAATTCCAGTTGACGAAAGTGTTTACTATGATGCAGTTATTGTTGAACATTATCATGCAGATTTGATCGGTACAGATTCAATTATCAAACCATTCAAAGCAATCGTGTTAATTCCAAATGTTGACGCAAATGGTGTATTAACTCCAGATTCTGGAACTAAATCTTTGGTAACAACTGTTTTATTACCGTGGATTAATTCTACAAACAATCCTGTTGTTAGTATTTTAGGTTAATAAATAAATAAACATGGCTCTCTTAAAATACGGAGAGCCATGTTTTTATAAAACATGTATAAATGAAATTAGTTACGTCAGAACAAATAAAAATTAAAAGAGAGTCAAAAGAATATGAGGTTTTAAAAAACTTACATAATACTATTGATTTAAAAGATTATTATGCAAAAATCATTTCTAAGATTAATGCAGGAACATCTTTAAAAACAATACCAGATTATTATGTATTAAAAAAACAATTTAATTTGCCAGAATATCAGGCAACATTCTCAAACAAATCTGTTCGATTCTCAATACGAACTTATATTAATTTATTAAATTCAAACTTTTCAACAATAAAACCTATTCATATTTCTAAAAATATCATTTTAAATAAAATTGATAAAAAAGATGTATTAAACCAAGGTTTTGAAAAAAAGTATTTTAGAGTTAATGATAAAAACGCAATCAATTTAAAAGATTATATTGTATTAGTATATGACTAATTTTCCAAAACATCTTTATTTACAATCTAATGTTAAGCCTACACAAAAAACTACAGTTAGGCAAGACTCTCGTATTCAAGGAACATCTGCAGGTCCTACACAAAGACCTAATTATGCAATACCTTTATTAGATTGGATAAATGAAAGAGTTCGAGAAAATGATATAATTTTACCTGAAACTAATTGTAACTGTCCTGAACCTGAATGTAATTTACCAATTGTTCCAGATGTATTAACATCTTTTAAAGACAATGGTTTAACTTATCAATTTATTGACATTTTACAATATGCTGTTTTTGATAAAAATAATCCAATAACTATTACATTATATCCTGCTCACGAAAGTCTTTTAAATCCATTATCTGGAAATAGAGCTGTAGAATTAGTAGAAACACCTTTTTATCCATATCCTATCATTAAATTAACAAAACCTTCAAATAGTGTAAATCTTGCAAACATAGATGCTGAAGAAGAATTTGCATTTGAAATAGAAGATAGTTGTGGAAAATCAAGACTTGCTAAAGTAACTATACAAATATTAGGATATAATTTAGACGATTTTATAAATTATTTAATAACAAACCCTTAATGGCAATTACAAATAAAATATGTGCTAAAATGTGTAACTGTAAATCTATAACAGTTACCGATACTTCTGATTGGGATATTTTAGATACTGCAGATATTACATCTTCAGTGTATTCTTTATATGATAAAGATGATGAACTTGTTGAAACAAAATCTTTTTTAACCTATACATCCTCTGTAACATTTTCAAAAACAGAAAACTTTAAAGATGGTGAATATAAAGTAATTGTAACTTTTACAGATAATACTACTACAAAACATACAATTGAAGAATATTTTTATAATACATGCAATATTAAATGTAAAATAGAACAACTTATAAAAGATTTTGCATTTGACGAAGATTGTGAGGATTGTAAAAAAGAAGCTATTGCTTTAGCAGCAGAAGCTTATATATTATACAAAGGATTAATTTTTGCAACAATTTGTAAAAATACTTCAGAAGCAGATAAACTTCTAGCTTGGTTAGAAGATAAATTAATAAATTATAAATGTAAATCTTGTTAAATATGTGCACTTGCAATAATAATTCTTCATGTTCTTGTGGTAGTTTAATAACTACTTCTAAAGGTAATACTGGTGCTACTGGTCCTCAAGGTCCTCAAGGAAACGCTGGTACTAATGGTACTAATGGTGTTTTAGATTGGGGTGACTATGACTTATCATGCTGGGTATCTAATGGTATAACAGAAGGAGATGCAACAAATGATGAAATCACTCAAGATTTCATTGATGCTTTTTGCGCAGTACATCAAGTAACAACTAATGCGATTTCAGCTACAGATGATTATGTTTTTACAGATAAGAATACTGTTTTAAATATAAACCCTATCACGAATGATTTATTTTTTCCAACTGTAACTATTACTTTAGGTACAGTTGTAAATGGTACAGCAACAGTAAGTGGGAACACTATTATATTTACACCTGCAACAGACTTTGTAGGAACTGCAGTTATTCCTTATACCATAACTGATGCTGATTCAGATACATCAAGTGCAAATGTTTATGTTAATGTTATTGATGCACTTACAACAGAAGCAATTGAAACTACTGTTGAGAATACTTTAATAACTTTATTATCTTCAGATGAATATTGGGATATAGGTTTACCAATTGGTACAAAACTATTACTTTCTAATTCTAATCTTGGTGATTTTACAACAACAGGTATAACAGCAGGAAAAGGTATTACGGGAACTAAATGGGCAAAATGGGCTATTTGTAATGGTAATCTTACTAATGGAGTTGATGATATGCGTCTTAAAAATCTTAGAGGTTTTGATTATGCAGATGGAGCAGGTAATGATGTTGCTGGTTTTCATGCAGGTTCTGATACAGTTAGTTTAGATATAACTAATATACCACCACACAAACATAAATATTTCGACGCGTTTATGAATGCTATAGACGGTTCAAGTGCATTTTCTTCAGAAGTAGATGCACATGCAGCTTCTTTAGGAGTTACTCAGGGAACTATATATACTTCTTCAAATGCTATACAAGAACCTGCTTCAGGAGATGATAGAGATGCTGTTTGGTATGATAGAAATACTTCAGATGGAACAAATAATATAAATGATCAAGATGAACTTCAATCTACTCCAGATCCAGTTGATGTAACTAACGCTTATGTAACTGTTATCGTTGTACAAAAAATAGCATAATGAGTTTAAGACAAGAATATATAGATATACTATTTGAATTTCAATGTTGTATAGCAACTAAAGCTCAAGAATTAAAAGCTTTAGATGAAATAGGAAATAATTGTTATTCTGATAAATTTTTAAAATTAGCAGAAATATCTTTAGTATTTGAAACTCTTTTATGTCAAAATATTGAAGAGTTAGAATGCTTAGATAAAGATGATATAGTAATATTGTTAAATTTTCTAAAAACTAAGTGTAAAAATTGTTGTACTGATATTCGTAAATTTAAAAAACTATTATAATGAGAACTACTAATACAAGTGATAAAGTTACAATGCTTATGAAGCTTGTAAAACAAATGAAAAAAATAAATCAAAAATTTAATTAAGATGTTAAATCAAAGACGACAATATCAATCTAAAGAACTAGAACAATTAGATGAACTCTATATTGAGATGGTTAAATTATATGATAACTTAGGAACTTTATTGTTAATAACAAGTATACCTGAATATGCAGATGATGCTGCAGCAGATGCTTCTTCTTTAGAAAGTGGAAAATTATATACTGTTACAGGAGATAGAACTATTTATAAAAAACCTTAAATAAAATACAATGCCAGATAAAATAGATCAAATAAATAAATTAATCAAGGCTCTTCCTTTACCTAAAAAAGAATTGTACAAATTAAAACCAGGAGCTAATACAGAAGATTTTGATGTTTTAGTAAAAAGTAAAACTCAAGATAAAATCTATTTAGTAGATCAAGAAGATTTAGTTGGCGGTGGAGGAGGTTCATCATATATACCACCATTCTTAAAAACAGGTGGTGCATCATGGTCAGGGACAGGTCTTGTCTATGATGTTACT
>ERZ650304.483-NODE-483-length-20789-cov-5.436144_pt1 | contig 20789 bp, 33 predicted proteins | sample MGYA00376240_ERZ650304 | MGnify/ENA primary metagenome ERZ650304 (study PRJEB26733, sample SAMN07839271) | wastewater metagenome | biome: small river; feature: stream; material: water | place: USA: North Carolina | collected 2016-03-01 ... | reverse complement strand
AGCTTAAACAAGCCGATGCTCTCGCGGGTAACGGTCCAGACGGCCACACCGCCCTGTTCGACGACGCTAGGGTTAGCGGCGCCCGCGAAGGTGAGCGCGAGGTAATGTTCAACGATGTTACCGCGGTTGCGGGTCTTGCCATGAGTATTTTGAGAAAACATGAGAACTCCTGAAACGAAAGAGAAACAAAAAAGGGGAGCCAAATCCCGCGGACTCAGCTCCCCTAGAGGTCAGCTATTAGCTGAGGGTCGGAATGTTGTTCACAGCGCAGCGGCCTGGGGACAGGCAGATGCATTGGTACATCGACCGATACTGCATTTCGAAGGCGTCATCCGACTGCAAGCGGACTTGGGTCAAACCGTCTTCGTCAATCAGCTTGATCAACACGCCGTCGATCGCCAGGATCTTGATGGCGCTCATGTCGATCATGTACATCTTGTCGTTGACCATGTACGGGTCGTAGCTCACGCGGATTTCGCCGTAAGGCGTAACCACCTTGACCACCTTCACACCGAGGACGGCCGTGTAGCCGGCGTCGATTTGAGGCGGTTGCGACAGGTTCGCGGCTTCTTGGAGGAAGGCCTTGAACGAGCGAGGGCTCAACCAGTACATGGTGTACGGGTCGATGTAACCGTTCACTGCGGCAACCATCGCCGTTTCGTTGATGGTTTCGAGGAACGAGCCCTTCCAGTCGATGCGGTAACCAGCGGTGCGTTGTGGGTCCAACGAGCGGGTCACGCCGTACAACGCGGTGGCGACAGCAGCGCTGTCGTCCGTCGGGTTGGCCGTGTCCATCGGGATCAGCTCTGGCAAGCCGTTGGCGTACTGATTGCGACAGCCCTTTTGGAACAAGAAGTCGCCAGCGCCACCAACAACCGAGCCGTTGTTGATCATTTCGGTCGTGGTTGGCATCGTGCCGGTAGAGATTTTCAAGCCAATCTGACCGCGCACCAAGTCAGACGAAGTTACCTGCCACGCTTGGGTAGCCGGCGTGTTACCGCGTTGCACACCGCCGACGCTGCGGGTCGAGAACAGGTCCACGTACTGGCCGCGGTGAAAGTTCTTCGCATCGTCAGGATTGCGCAAGGTGAAGGTTTGCGAGACGCCTGCTACCCACGCCACGGGGGTGCTACCCACCAACTGGCCGAGGTCGCCCGCCTTACCCTTGAAGAAGGCAATTGCCAACTGGGTCTTAAACTGGTTGAGGGCATCCTGCATTTCGCGCACTTTGGCGTCGATATAGGCGCCGATGTCGCGGCGCGAGCGGGCCATGGTTTCATAGTCGAACGTCAAGGTCCGATACTGCTTAGCCACGTCGGTGACGGTCCAACGGTCCATCACACCGGTGTCAGCCCACAAGCGCGAGCCGTCCTTGGTAGGGTGGGCGCCGGTTGGCATCGACAAGTTCATTGGGTACTTGAAGTCGGCACCCAAGAACTCCTCGATGGAGATGTTGTCAAGCACCGGGGCCTTGACGTTCGCCTGGTTGCGAAGGTCGCCCGGCTTGAAGACGCTTTTGAAGTTTGCCGCCGAAATGGCGTTGGTCATGTTTACTGGAATAACTGCTGGCATACGAGACTGCTTTCAGCTAGACGCGTGGCTTGCTGGTCAAGAACGACCGGTAAACTCGCTGGCTAGCGCTGCGGGCATCCGCTTCGTACTGCGTTAGCGCCGCAAAGGGCGTCGCAGGCAAGGCGGGTGCTGGGGGTGGAGTTGCGGTGGCGGGCTTAGCAATCGGAGCCGCCGTGGCAGGGGTAGCAGTCTGAGCGGGTGCCGCATTCGGGGCAGGGGGTTCGGTCGTCAGCATGGCCGCGAAGCTCGCCCAACGAGTATTCAACTCGGCGAGAGCCTGGGCGGGCGTAATCGTTTCGCCAGCGTTACGATAGGCCGCGATCGTGGCCGTTACCGCTTCGGTGACAAACGCTCGGTCCTTGGCGGCCAATTTGGCAGCGACCGATTGAGTCGTTGGAATCGTGGAGATAGCCGAGGCCACTTCCGACTCAAGTACCGCTTGGGCCCGCGCTTCGGCGGCAGCTTGGCGGTCGGCTTGAATCTCAGCTTCAAGTTGACGAATACGGTCTTCGTTGTCAACGATCTTCTGAGACAGGTGGTCAGTGACGGGGGCAGCGTCACCGCTCCTAGCGTAGTTCACGGCAGGCTCTAAGATGGCAGGGTCGATGCCCAACGCCTTCAAAGCCTTGACAGGGTTACGGAGGAGATCCTCGCGGGAAATGGACTGCGGAAGTGCAGGCGCTGCCGCAACCGGCTCGGCTGGCTTAGGGACCAACGTCGCCACTACTTTAGCTAAGTCAGATACGACGGCCGTCAGCGAGGCAAGCTCGGGGGCAGGCGCTGCTTGTGGAGGTGGAGTTGCCGGCGCCGCTGCAACGGGGGCAGGGACTTCGGCAGGAGCGGGCGGGGTGGCAGGCGCGGCCTTGGCGGCCATTTCTGCCTGAATCTCAGGGCTCATCGTAGCCAGCAAGCGGGCCCGCATGTCTTCCCGTTGGGCGTCAACTTCCGCCGTGTTGCCGGCGTTAACCGCGTCGAACTCCTCCTGTAGATAAGAAGGGAGGGGTGCCGCGAACCCGCTTGATGGGGCGGCAGGTGAGCCGTCCTCATTTTGGGCGCTGGATTTCGGGGCGTTGACTAACCAAGGGGCGATCGCGGGTTCACTCATGCGGGCTTACTTTCGAGGTTGAGACGGTTAACGTTCAGGGTTACGGGGTTACTGCCCGAGCTGGGGCAACGGAATCGGGGACATGGCCGGGCCTTGGGGACCAGGTGCCATGCCCTGGAGCTGGCCAGGTCCACCGGCAGGTCCTTGCATCGCGGCAAACGGGTCTTCAGGTGGTGGCATTGCGCCAGGCGCCATGTCAGGGCCAACCGGGGCGCCCTGGGCGTCGGCTTCGGCCGCTTTCTCGACAATGGCGGAGGCTGCGGCAATCCACGTAACGTGAACCTCGCGCACTTCTTCCGGCACGTCGTCGTACTGGTTAAGCTGGAGCAGCGAGAGGCGAACGCGCGGGATACCGCCAGCGAGGTCCTGTTCAGACTCTGGTGGAGGGTAAAGCCCCTCTTGCAGCTGTTCGACCACCCACTCCAGGTCCTCCGCTTGCACGGAAGCCAAGGTAGCGGTCGATTCGCTGTCAGGGTGCATGGTATTGAGGGCGTATTCCTCTGGCGTAATCGCGCCCTTGCCCAGGTCTTCCTCAAGGCGCTGACGGGCAGCGGCAGGCGTCATGGAGTGGGCCGACGACGCTTCGAGTTGCAGCACGTAGCTGTTTTCTTCGAGATTGATGTCCTTCCACTTGATCTGCTCGGTCATCCGCATCGATTTCTTGCGGCCGGCGTAGGTCCAGACGGTGGTGGTGTCGGCGGTAGCGTTCGCTGCCGTAACTTGGGCCATCATCTTGAAATTAGCGAGGATGTACTCCTCATAGCGCTGCGCAGGGTCAACCAGCCGGTCGTCCTGGATGGCATTAGCCTCTTGGAGTGCGGGCGAGCTGTCGTAACGGACAGCCGCGGGCAGCGAGGCGTTCGAACTTTGGTTCAGCCCGACGCGCTGGAAGGCGTCCTCCCAAACACGCCGGCGTTCCTCAAACAACACCCCATCGCCCACCGGAATGATGGTCAACGAAGGCGGCAAGTTCGGCGTATGCCGGATGGCGCGGTGGTAGCGGCCCAGCAGGTCGTTCGGGTTGACCCGTGAGCCCTCCGGCACCATCCAAACCGGGCCGGCGCTGTCGATACCGAACCGAATAGCGTCAGATAGCTCGTTATGGCGAATCTGGAAGGGTAGAATTGTCTCCACCAACGAAGGCGTGAAGAAACCACGGCCAGCTACGGGCGCGTTGTAGCGGAAAAAGACAAAGGGCACCCACTTGTGGTCCCAGACTTCGTCCCGGAGCAACCGACCGTTCGTTGCGGCAACGTAGCGGCCTTTATGGCCGTCATTCGCCTTCAACCAGCCCTCAACCACGAGGACCCAGCCGTTGCCGATACGCCTATTGGCGACCGGGTTGTCAATAAAGGTGGCGTCGCGCTTTAGCACCTGCGGGTCGATGCCAAATTTGGCAGCTACCACGTTCAAGGGCAGGCAGCGCCGGTGCATAATGTAGGAAAAATCGCCGGTAGCGGCAGCTTCGCGCTCGTCTACGAGGATGTCGTCAGGAAAAACCTCGGTCAGCTCGTCCTTGCCCTTGATCCACTCATGGCGCATGCCACCAACGCCGTAAATACAGGCGGTTTTGAAGGTCGACTTGAACTTATCGTACAGCACCTGGCGCATCGTCTCACCCCAGAGGTACTTATCGAGGCGTTTTGCGTTTTTACGGACGCTCCAAGAGGCACCACGCGTGATGGCGGTGGCTTTGGGGCGGTTTTTACCGATCTGCGCCGTCATGGCGTCGATGATTACCGCCGTCATGTTCTCATTTACCCGCGAAATTGGCTTGTTGGACTGGCGGACGAACTGATTCGTACCCCAATCGAAGAAGGCGACCTGGCGGTTGCTGTACTGCTGGCCGTTGTACAGGTTCATTTCGTGGATTTCAGCCTGGGAATTTTCCAGGGAGACCGCACATGCAATGAGGGCCTTGGCCCGCTGCTCGTCAACTTGGGGGTCGTCGCCTACGTTACCGTCACGCGGCGTCCACCACTCGACGAACGCACCCTCACCGTCAGCCTCAAATAGGCCCTTGCCCGACTTATCCATCGGGAATGAGAAGGGCGACTGCGTCTTGGCAAACTCCAGGAACTTATTCTTCATTGACAGGCTCCAGGAAGTGGGCAAAGGTCAGCGGCTCATCGGGTTCGGAGCGCCGCGGGATAGGCAAGTCAGGGGCGGTTACAGCGCCTGCTGCGATATCGACCTGGCCTACCGAGTGGTTGCCGATCTCAACCGTAAGTTCGCTGTCCTTAAACGTCAGATTGGTCAGGCGCTTGGTAACAACCAGGTCGGCTAGCAGCTCAATAAAGTCGAGTCGGTCGCTATTGCTCATAGGGCTTTCTAGCCGCGCGGACGCGAGCCTGAATGTAGTGTTCGGTCGCCAGCTCACCGTCACGCAACGACTGCGTAATTGCGGTACCGCGGCGAAACTCCTGCTCGTAGTTCTGCATCGCCGACCGGCGGCGAGCCGCAGCTTCGAGCGCTTCCACGATGTCAGCATCCCGTTCCGCGATAACACCGTCAGGTGCTTCCTGGCGGGCGGTGGAGAAGTAGTGGTAGCAGTGGCGGAACCCGTAGAGCAACGCGTCGCTCAGGTGGTTCGACTGACCGGCAGTCGGCTCCAGCTTGCCCAAGCGGGCGAGGTAAGCCTTGCGGTCGGCATCGGTAGCGCCGACTCCCTTGTCCAGATTGTACGTCAGCTCACAAAGCTCTTTATCGAGTTCAGAGCCCCGCAGAATCTTGATGCGGCCTTCCTTGAAGTCCGAGTTGATCTTTTCGATGTAGTCGAACTTGTTGCGCTTCTCGGCATAGGCCATCGAGAAGCCCATTTCCATGAACGACTCGGTCATGTTCTTCTGGTTGGTGTCCGCCACAAAGACGGAGACACCGAACCGGTCGCGTACCTCGGTCAACAAAGCCACTGTCTGCTGAAACAGCAAGTGCGGCTTTTTGACGTTGTAGAGGTTGAAGACCTGGTCGAGCTTGGCACTGTAAGCCAGCACACAAATGGCGGTGTCGTCTTCGTAGCCGTAGTCCAGGCCGGCCACGCACGTCCAGGGCCCCAATTCGGGATCGAGGTCAGGCGCGTTCCAGGTCACCCAGTTAGGGCGGCTGCGATACTCGGCGAAGTTGAAGATCAGGGAGCTAGCGTCGATAACCCACTCGCCAAGGTACTCACGTACCCAAGCTGGGTTGTCGTCCGACCAGCCGCGTAGCTTCTTAATTTTGAGGGCGTAGTCCCAGGGCGACTTATCCGGGTTGGATACGTTGTCCTGCATCCGCCAGTTGAACAGCACCCACTCGGCGTCAGCGCGAGCCGGGTCGTCGTCATCCCACCTGCGGCAGGTTGGCTTGCCGTCCTGGGTCCGGGACTCAAGGCATGACGCCTCGTACCACAGGCCCGCGGCAATCTTGCCTGGGGTGCCAGCGACCACCATCCGGCCGTGGCGGGTGCTAAGCCCCGGCAGCAGGATGGAGTTGAACAGCTGGTCAACCACGGCTGGGTTGAACATCGCCATTTCGTCCAGAAACACGATGTCCACTTCGGCGGGTGCACCCCGGAGCTTTTCAGCCTGTTCGAGGTCTTCCACACCGGAAATCTGCCCAACGGACCCGTTTGCGTGGGTCCAGGACATGGAGGTTAGGTTCGTGCTGCACTGCAGGCGATGCTTGGCAATCTGGTCGATTACGCCGCCTGGTGCTGCGCCGCCGCCTTCAGAGTTAATCCAGAAGTTCTGGCGGGCGTATTTGAGGTTCCGGCACAGGATCAGGTAGCGTGTGCCAGGGTTTTCCTCGGCCTTGGCCAGAATCGTCGCTACGATGGCGTAGGACTTCCCAGCCCGGCGAGGGCAACGCAGGGACGTGAAGGTCCCGTTGTAGTCGTAAAATTTGCGCTGGACGGGGTTCAGCGAGCCCAGGATGCGCTTGACGGCACCGGCTGACGACTCAGTTTGAGCCAGGTCACTGCCCTGTTTGGTGGCGATATTGCGGATGACCGCTTTAGCGCTTGCCATCGGACTTGGCCTTATTCCGCTTGTGTAGGGCCTTCTCTAGCAACCCTGGAGGGGTCCGGGGATTTTCCTCCCACTCCGGTTTGGGGTCAGCCACCAGCGTCACTTTCTTTAGCGAGGTTACCGCGTTAGGCTCGCCTTCTAGCTCGGTGATCATCCTGATGGTTGACAGGAGCACGCGGATGCGAGGAGATTTTGAGATAACGAGGCACTCGTCAACGATTTCAGGCTCAGCCGTAACGATGTGGTTAATCGTAGCGCCCGTGCGGGGGTTGACCGTTACGGGGGCGAAATCGATGCGGTAGAACCCGCCGGTGATTGGGGGTAGTTTAAGCATGGCGCTCCTGAGGTTTCGAACGCTTACGTGCGAAGGCTGGGCGGTGGCGGAAGCCGTTACCCAGGAAGCTCTGCAGCCAGGTCGTCTTGTAGGTGTAGATGCCGCTGTCAGGTGCCAGCGCAGCTCGAACTGCGGCCATGTCGGCGTCGGCTACCTTGGCCTTTACATAGGCGAAGTGAACCACGGCGGTGTTCTCATCAGCGTCGAAGTCCTCACAGACCCATGCCACACACTCCTCGCCATCGAATAGCCCCCGGAGCGTGGCGCCCGCGTTGATCAAGTCGACGATGGCCGAGCGATGGATAGCCACAGCCACGTGGTTAGGTAGGCAGCCAGCCCAGGGCGAGCTACGGAAGTTTTTGATCCAGGAGTCGTAGACGAGGGGGAGTTCAGCATGGGTAAGGGCTCGTTCGGTTAGCATTAGTCTTCGGGTACTTCCTCGCCAGCGAGGGCGGCGGTGAGTTTGGCCATAAACCTGGCGCGGGTGGCCGAGGCCATGCCGCAGACCCAGTCGATGATAACAGCCTGCTCTTGGGCGGGCGTCAACGACTCGGCTTCGGACTTGTTGGCCCGGTCATAGGCCAGCTTAATTTTGATAACGTTGCTGAGGACGTCGGTGAGTTGGCGAACGGCGAGGCCGTCGACCCTTTCCTTGCTGTCCTCGATAGCCTTGCGCATGGTCGTAACCAAGGCAACCAGGGCTTCGAGTTCCTCAGCTAGCTGGGACGACGCGGCTTCGTATTTGGATAGTCTGCCCATAAACCCCAGCGGTAAATAGAATTACACCCCCAAGTGTGCATGCTCGCGCAGAGGCCGGGGGTGTCTTGGTCACGCTAACTGGAATCGCACCAAGATCCACGGGTTAACAGCCCGTTGCTCTGCGTGTTGAGCTATGAAAACAGGTCGGCGTTACTGTTCAACGCCAAAGTCATCCGGTTTAAACAAGCTACCGGCAAGTTTCGTAGCGGGAGTTGGAATCGAACCAACGACGTTCAGGTTATGAGCCTGCTGAGCTACCACTGCTCCACCCCGCCATAGTCCTCGTTTGTAGCCCCTAAGTGTGTGTGTGGGCGGGATGAGGTTCCCTTAGAGCAAGCGCCTGGACTCGAACCAGATTACGGCAGAACAGCCACGCTTGCGACCTGCCTGCCGAGCTAGGAAGTAACTCGGAATAGGGGCGGTCTGAATGTCATGCCTATCTAGCTTACAGGCTATGAAGACGCCGTGTCAAGAATTATTTTAAGAAATCGTCATACTGGCGCAACAAGTGAAGGGGCTTTCCCTGAGCTTTGCCAGAAGTTCGTGGGTCTCTCGGGTCTTTTCACCAACTTACGCCCTGTCTAGGTACTTGCCGCCCCTGACCTAATTGATGCCCTGGCGAGGGTCAGGGTTGGGGGCCCAGAGGGTTGGCTGGGTGGGTTGGAGCCGGGAGAGGGCGGTTTTGACCTCGGCGTCCCGGCGGATGAACCAGGCGTACTCCTGGGGGTTGAAGCCAGGCCGGGCCCAGGTGTTGAGGTCGAATTTGGGGTCGTTGATGCGTTTGCGCTTCCGGGCCACTATTTGCTTTCCACGAGCCAGGCCTCCCAGCCCGTACCGTTACAGTAGGTGCAGTCGGTAGCCCCATAGTCGGCCTTGCCGCTGTTGTCGCACCAGGAGCACTCGTCGAGCGTTCCCTTGGCGATACATTCGGCACATCCCGCCTCTTGGCACTCGTGGTCACCTACGTGCTGTTTCTGGGTTGTGGTATTTTTCTGGATATCTGCGGACATGGCTACCGCCTTTGTTTTCTGAATGGAGAGTAACTTCGCTAACGCTCAGTTATTGGGCTTTTTGTCCGGGCAAAAATCCCAAACCCTTAAACCCTTGCTTCGGCTCGCTTCGCTCACCTCATCAAGAATTTACTACAGTAATAAATTATCATGAAAAAGCTGCATGCGCAACAGAAATCGACATTTTTGAGAAAATAGTTTGGTGTACGCTACTAGGACCTAGGCCGCGGACGCTACTACAACATAGCTGAGAATCGCGGGTTGGGAAAAGTTCTACAAATTCGAAAAATAAAATAAAAAATTTGGCGAAATGGAAGGATGCACTGCGTCATTTTGGAAAAATAAAAAGTTTATCCGAGGTGTTACACCCACCCGCCCCCAGTTGTCAAGGGGAATTCACCTCCCCCCTGTCTCCCCGTTTTTATTTTTTCATACGTCATCCCCGCTTGGCCTATAGTCGGCCCAGCTTGGGTGGATTTTGAGAGGGGTGGAATGGGTAAAGTGTGGGTGTGAGGGAAGCGACACACCGCCAAAAGCCGCCACTCGATTTCCGACGCGTAGCGCGCCCTCACTAGTCGAGGTCCAGGTCAATAGTAATTGATTCACCGTTAACGAGTATTTCCGCTGTGCCGCCGCGGTGATACATGTCAAGTGTGCGGATTTTGTACGTAGTGGGCTCTTTGGCGAATAGCCACATAACGCTACCCTCGTACCCCTGCGCTACCCAATACCGTGGGTTTTCCGACATGAACCGGCGCAGCACTTCATCGTCTATAGCTTCGCTGTCATCCAGCGGAACACGTAGCGACACGTCGGCAGACCGGAAAGCGCTACACTTGCCGAGATCCTCGCCCTTGCCGGCCACTTCGTTGCAAAGTTTTTTCCACGCCCAGTAGCGGGCTAGTTTAGCTGCGTCAATAGCTTTGCGCTTTGCGTCGCGTTCGCTAGCGTTCAAGCCGCCGCTGATCAGCCAAGGTCCAATAGCAGTGTCGATCACACCGCCCCAGCCGCTAACGAACGCCTGCGCGTCCAGCGGGTCAAAATCACCCGTAATAGTCCCGTCGGGCGTTTGTGTACCCTTAGCTTCCGCGAAATCGGCCAGCTTAGCGAACGCGGTTGCAACATCATCGGCGTGGGTTTCGAACGCATAACTGCCGCAAGTGGCCGGTAGGTCAGCGCTGTGTGCATAAAAAACGAATAAAGTCATAGCTAAACCCCCAGAAAGTAGCGGGTTGTACGGTACACTAACACAGCCGCACCTGCAAACGCGTAGACCGCGAACGGTAGCAGCGCCAGCGCCAGCAGAACGTGATCGATCGTTTCCTGGTTGTATTTTGACCGCATTAAACCCCCTCGAACGTTTTTTGTGATTTGGCGTCAAGCAACGGCACAAGCGCACGCACAAGCGATACGACGTCGCCCCAGTGTCTAAGCGACCGCGCTTGCCGCGTTGTAGGGCTTTCGCAGTCAGCCCCGCCTTGTACCGCGCATTCCGCATTAGTTAACACCGCCAAAAGCCGCCACTCGATTTCCGCGCTTTGTTTAGCGTCCATAGCCAAGCTCCTGCTCCAGCCCCTCGACGGCCCGGTTGCGTGCGGCCTTGCGTGTCGGGTAGTTGTGTCCGAATACGCCAATATCCAGCCACTGCGCCCCGGTGTGCGGGTCTAGCATGCGCCAACGCCATGACCACGTATGATCAGGTTGGCGCATAAACGACGAAAGGTATTTAGTTTTTACGGTCTCGTAAACGTTTTTCACAGTTAACCCTCGCTTTCAAGTTCTTTGATCTTATCTTCCCCGTCAGCCATTGCCTCGACGCAAGTTGCGTAGCCCGCTGACACCGCCAAGCGCATTGTGGCCCCCTTGTCTTGGTTGCAGCACCTGCATTTTTGTAGTTCGGGCGGGAGTAGCTTGTACGCTTTGCGGACCTTACCGCCCATAGCGTAACCCCGGCTGTAGGCCTCGTCGTTTAAGCCTTTCGGAATCTGCAAAACGAACCGTAGATGATAGCCTTCGCTGTAACCAAGATTGTAAGACTGCACAGTGGTCATATTACCTCGTTTGGTGGTTAGTAGTTGTCAAAAATGGCGGGCGCGTCGATACTTGCACGTTCACCCCGCGCGAATTCGCGCAGCTCCTGTGCTAGTTCTGCCGTGCTAATAATGCGGGTGATAACCGTGGGCACGTCCCAGCTGTCAGCCACTGCGATCGATTCCGCGGTCTGAAATTGTGCGTTGATTGCTGCGATTGCTGCGATGCTTTGTTGTTTGTCCATACGCTATTGATAGCAACGTCTGCGACTGCACGCAAGCCCTTTTGTAGATTTCTTGATCGATTGCAGATCCATCCATCTGCAACCTGTCAATTATCTAATCTAGTCGCGTAGTTAGCAGGTTTTCAGCGTCCGAGTCTAACAAATAATTATTGAGGGTTGCCGTGTCGATTTCCTCTTTTTGCCGCATTTTGCGGGCTAGTTCAGCGATTTTGCGAATTTTAAGCAGTCGCAGGGCCTTTGATCGGTCGGTCAAAGCGGGATATCCGTTTCTGCCGCTGCCGCTACGTCGGGCATTGCCGCAAGTGCGGCCACCTGCGCCGCAATCTCCAGACTCGCTGCAACTGCCCGGACGTTGTTTGGCGCGAAAAAGTGGATCCGGTTGTTAAAATATTCGCGGCAATTCTTGCTCCGCCACGTCGGGGGCGCCCGAAATTCTCCGCCTTCCACTAACAGAACAAACAAGCGGTTCCGCACATCTGTAGGCAGACCGTAGTCCCGGCTGATCTTGTCAAACACCCGCGCCGGAACCGTGTAGCTGGCGCGGACGGTCATAGACCCCCCCATAAATATAGACCACTCTAGGCGCAGTTCGTGGGCGGTTTTCCACGCAGGTTCCGGCGCTGCCGGTAATTCTGTAGTTAGTTGTTGCGGCATTTTACTTGGTCCCTTCTTCGCGTTCAAGCTGATAAACTAGCGCGGCTTCTTGTTCTAATTCATACTGTGCAAACTCCGATTCAGTCATCTGATGCACCGATTTACTACGCCAGTCTTCGTTAGCCTCGGCTGATACGTCCGCGGATACACTGCCGGTGGGCCACCCTTGTTTGCGCTTTTTCGCGTTCACTTTGCGCCATTTAACAAACGCGGTAGCATACGTTTTAGCTTCTGCATACGCTTTAGCATCTGCATACGCTTTAGCTAACGCTTTATCTCGCTGTACGTCAGACTTGCGACGATAGACACCGTCGTCGCACTTTTCGTATTCAGACCAAACTGCATCAGATCCCCACGCCCTCCCGCGGTCGTACCAGTCTATTTGTTTTATATATGATTTGTAGCCTAGCGTGTACTGGTTGCTGATATGCACCCCCGCTGCGTGTTTGTGCCAGCTGCCGTAGTGATGCACATCGCCATTAGCATGCGCAACGCCTACGCTGTGACTGACATCGTGCAAAAAATCTAAGTCGCCCGTAGCGTCGGCGTATTCCGCCATAAACGCAGTGTCGCTTTGATCTTTTTCGGCGTCGCCCCACTTTGACATTGTTCCGTTATGCACTAGCGCTGCGTCAAGTGCAGGGATCGACATGGGGTGCGTATTGTGCCCCGCCACGCTGCCCACCGTAGCGTAACGAAAATGCAGCAGCCGAATGTAGGGCCGGACTGTACACGCAATTTCGCGGATCCGGTCTACTAGCTTGGCGTGTTCGGGGTTGCCGGGCCACGTTTTGATCAGCTGCAATTCGCCGTCAATTGCAAACGCAATACCGACGCCGTCACGATGCTGGCCGATAGCTTGCGCGAAGTCGGCATACGCAAATGCGTGGCCCCCGTCAATTGTTACTGCTAGACACATGTTATTACCCCCTGCGCGACGTGGTTACCGTTTTCGACTTCGTCAACCAGCATATTCAGCATTGCTTCGATTACTTGTCGACCGCGATCTGGATCGCTAAACATTGGTAGTACGCGTATTTCGACTGTTGGCGCCGACGAAAGCCCATTAATGATAGCGTAGCGCATGTCAAGGCTGTACGGCGATCTACCCCGCTGGCCCATATCAGGACCACCTGCGTAGCCCGGCCTACAGTACGAATTGCCGCCATTCAATCGCGTCCAGAACTGGTCGCTTTGCGGGATCCCAATACTGTGTCCGATATCCCTCAGTTTACCGACGAAAGTCTCGTAAAATCGCGGCGTTAACATAGCTTCAAGCGGGACATTCGAGTCGTTATAACTAACGTGTACGTGCATGCCGCAGGTCCGGTCAACGCGATCGGGGTGCTGCCGCATAAACTCCGTAAACGCGGCGTACGACGCTAGCGGGGGGCTAGCAAGCTCGCCGGCAAACCCGGGCAACCACTCTCCGCGATTCTCGCAATCACGACCCGTGCACGGCACTACAGTTTCAGCGCACACCGTACGCCGCACACCGCAGCCCCGGCCGTGGGGGCCGCCGCCCCGTGATGCTCGTCGACAATTGCACGCCCCGCACGTCGAATCGTGGCGGTGTAGTCCGCTGCACGCAAATACGGTACGCGTTACGTGTTCGCTTGTGCCGCTGCACTCGTAGCGTAGCGCTTGGCGTTCGCCTAGATCGGCACTAACACTACTATCTCCTTTCGCGTTCTGCGGCATGCGATCCCACCCGCCCTCTAGCTCGACCCCAATCTTTAGCCAGTGCGGCCAGCTTTCTGCAATGTTCGCCATATGTTACTCCCTTGTTTTACGCTTAATCGCCATTGATTACGCGTACGATTGATAGCAACAAAAACGCTAGCAACCAGATTCCAAGTATTAGCAGGTTCGTTTTCCTCGTTTGTGATAGGTGTGGTTTGGTGTTAGCGTCGGTTGGCCTTTCTGTTACGGGTTAATGCCTTTTGATCCGGTTCGGCATGCAAAAGACATATCCACGATCCGTGCCAGCGTTCGAACCGCGTTTTTCGGCGTTCTCAGCGGTTTTTCAGTGGTGACACTTGGCCCCATGGGTACAACTGACACCACTCGCTATGGTCAGCTGTACCCAATTTAGGCAAAACGTTCGCCGAAAAATGAACGCGATCTGTAGTATAGTGCAAAATGTCGGCCAACCCTCTGGCATGCACGTTGCAGCGCCTCTGAAATTCCTGCCCGGGATTTTCGGCGGGCCTTGGAATTTTCCCACCCCGGCTGACTTCTCGCTGCCTATTCGCCTCAAATCTCGACGCCCCATATAGGGAATTCCTACGCGCGCGAGGGACCCCATATAGGAAAATCCGACGCGTGATAACAACATCGTCGAAGTTCTTATCGATTTTTGTGGCTCCCGGTTTTTAAGGGATCTCTGGAGTTAGGAATTTCCAAAGGGCCAAAAACCCAAAACTATTTCTGGAGTACGCGGTCTGCAACGTGGTTTTTGCGAGGGAAGATAGCTCGCAAGCTCGCTATTGGTGGGCGGTCCGGCCCGCCCCCCAAGCCCCCGGCCTTTGCTCCTCATCGTCGCAAATAGAAGAAGTTGGTGGCGTTAGAAGAAGGAAGACCCATCCTAGTCGTACCCTTCCCGTCTATACGGTTTAATTGAAAATGCGTTCAAATTGCCTGCAAAGTAGCTGAAAATGAAGGGCATTTGTACCATTTGTAATGTTGTAGACAAATAATCGCTGTTTGGTGAGGTTGCTTACATAAAAACAGCGTTCGCCATTCGTGAATACAGAATAGCTTGACACGCGGACCGTTATCGTGTAGACAAGTTGCATGACTGAACCAAAACCTGTATTTGTGGTGTGGGGCACGTACGGCGAGTACTCCGACGCCCAATTCAAAATATTCTGCGCTACGACGGACCGGGAGGAGGCCGACGACTTCGCGCGCAAGGGTAACGAGGAGGGTGACCGTAAAGCAACCGGGGACGCTAGAAAGCGGGGAAAGACTGCGCGCATGGAGCTGTACCGCAGCAACTACTGGACGTATTACGTGAAGACTACGTACGGCCCTAACGTCCTTGTAGTACGGCCTACCTAGAGGAGTAAACCGTGACGCTGGCTGAAATAGACACGCTTGTTGGCGCAGTCGTGTGGACGAGCGCCGAGGTCGTACTTTACATATCAGGCATGAGGGAGGTTAAATTGACAAGTAATGCTGTAAGTGAGGCCCAGCGGGCCCTGCTATAAAGGCCAGTGCTCACCAAAAAGCAACCTTGTATAGTATTACTTACCTCTTGACTTTCCAGCAAGGTTGATGTACTTACTAACTCAAGAAAGGCAGCTATGAACCGCAAGCACATTCGAGACTACGCAGAGAAGATGGCCCGGGAAGACTACGCTATGGCAAAGGACGCCAAACGTGTGCCTATGGACGCGGAGTCGGTGTACTTTATCCAGCCGTCGGTCGAGTACTTCGACAACTACGGCCGGGAGCTGATGCTAGAGAGGCTGGGGTGTCCTGGGGCCTCGGATGCGGTGCTGGTGCAAGCCTGTGCGTTGTTCGACCGCGAGTACATTGCAACCTGGGACGCCCTATGCCAGTACTAGCCGTGCCCACGAAGGCTGCATCGATTGCGACAGAGGACGCTCCGGCTGTAGTGTACTTGCGGTGCTACCTACGCATGTACGGGGAATCCCTAGCTGGTAAACCGACCGATGAGTGCCACTTCCGCAAAACGCCCAAGGAGTTCAAGCCATGACCGTCGTCAAAAGCTGCAAGACCTGTCGCCACTGCACCCGCGAGTACATGAGGGAGGACTGGGAGCAGCCGCAATACGACTGGGTCAAGTACTGGTGTACTACAAGGCCCCAGAACAGCAATCTTCGGTCGTTCCCATTTGCTGTAACCAATTGCGCCAAGTACGAGGCAAAGCCGTGAGTAAGTACCTTGAGGAAGCCAGGCGCGTGTACCTGGCCAACAACACCGGGTTACAGCTGGACGACCTGGACAAATCGGACGTTATCGCTGAAATCCAACGTATCGTACTTGAGGCGGCGGCCAACGGGAATAAACTCGCACGCATACCTCTGTATGGAGGAACCAGCCCGTGGTTCGCCGAAGACCTAATGCGAATTGCGATTGAGATGGGTTACAGCGCCCATGTTGAACACAACAGCCGCGACCTGACCACGGACGTCGTAATCTACTGGAGTTTAAAATGAGGATTATCCGGGAAGTAAAAGTAAAAGCAGACGAAATGTGCTTTGTTCAGTACATGCCGATTAAGCTGCCGTTCGAAAGCATCAAGCTGCCTCCGCAGTTGGAGTGGACGGACCCCATTGTGGACTCGGTTTTTGGTGACTACTTCGAGTCGAACGATGACAAGTGTAACGTGTGGCATCACAAATATGTTTATCTGACGGTGCGCCACCTATACACAACCCCGGCTAGCCCAGGCAACCGTACGGGCTGGCATATCGACGGATACGGGTCGCTGGACGATAACTACCTGTGGTGCGACCGTAACCCGACGGAGTACCTACCGCAAGCTAGACGCTACTTCGGATCGGACCATGTCGAAGCGATGGACCGAATCCACGACTACGCGGATCCGTTAAGCTACATAGCCCACGCCATCCCAGTGAATACGGTAGTGGATATCGAACGTGACATTCACCGCGTAGCTACTCCGGAAGTTTCCGGAATGCGCACCTTCGTAAAGGTAACCGCCTCCTACGCCAAATACAACCTCAAGGGCAACGCCAAGAATCCGCGGTTAGCTACGTGGGACAACAAGCACGAGCGCAGTTACAAAAGAAACCACCCGTACGTGCTTGACTTTCCAGCGTAGCGCGTGTATACAGCTGACATGGCATTCAAACACCACGTTGAAATTGCGCTAGAGTGGCTTCGTCGCGAGGAGTACAACACCGCGTTTTCGCTGGAGTCGGGTATTCTGATCCCCTGGAATCGCGTGTTTTTGTCGGACGTGGCGCAGTCGATAATCGACTACTTCATGGACGACCACTTCATGGACAGAGCAGGCCTCTCGTATGACGACATCAGCCTACCTGGCGACGCGTTCCGACTCCACTGGTACGGCATCCGCCTTGCCTTCCTGACAGAAGCAATCAACGAGCTGGAAGACTTATTAAACGTTAGGTAACCGTCCAATTAGGCGCCAAACAGTAGCCTGGACAGAAAGGTAAGCCTCGTTACTGCCGCACAGCTAATGCGCTCCGGTTTGCAACCCGAGAGACCGCGGAACTAAGACCGCGCAGGGAGCTTCGTCCCCGTAGCATAGTGAGCTGTAAGTTTCGCTTCGGCGAACAGCGTGTAGAGGCCGCTGCAACGCACAGTTCGGCTGACAAGCACCAATCGGGTAACCAGCCCCGGCCCTGGCGAGGGTAAAGCACGACGTACCTACTGTATTTACGGGAGGTGACGCCCATGTGGATGTAACTTAAAATCAGGTAGCCCTGGCCTCGCAACGCACCGACCCCGACGGCAGTGTTGCAGGTACTTACTTTGCGTCGATAGTTTAGTGGTAGAACTGCTGATTCCAAATCAGCTAACCGAGGGTTCGACTCCTTCTCGGCGCGCAACCCTAACCAAAGGCAAATTATGAAAATTATACTTGACATCGACGGCGTAATCTTGGACTTTGTAGGTGCCACGTTGCGCCTATTGAACAGCCGTCCGCGTCCTAACAAACTCCACGAGGAGGACGTTACGGACTACGACATCGCGAAAGCGCTGCACCTAGACGGGATAACACGCCGCTGGTTAGACCGCGAGTGGCAACGTAAACACTTCTGCACCAACATTAACGTGTACCCTGGAGCGTACGACCTGCTCACTGCTTTAAGAACGAGAGGACGCGTCGTGGCGGTCACTGCACCGTTGGTAGTAGAAGGCCGCCTAGCCCCACTATGGGTAAACGAGCGGTATAAGGCTCTGCGCTTTTTAGGGTTTTTGGACACCGACATCGTTTTTGCTAAAGACAAGGCGGGGATCCGTGGTGACATCATCATCGAAGACAGCGCTGCTAATGCTCGCGCATGGGGCCGAGCTAACGGCTGGGGCCGGGCGTTTCTTGTAGACCGACCTTGGAATCGCGAGGGCGAATTCGATGACAACGTGTACAAAGTAACCGACCCGGCGGCAGTCCTAAACTACATCGACAACCTGAACCATAGCGGTAATTTTCAACCTTAGTTAACTTAGCAACCTGCAGAGAAAGAAAGAGAGCACATGAAAGCACGTACGTATGGCAACCTGACCCGAGACGCTGAAACCAAAGAAATCAAGCCTGGCACGGTGGTTACGGAGTTTACCGTAGCCGAGGACGCCGGCAAGGACCGCGAAGGGGAACGTCTCACCAACTTCATCAAAGTGTCTATCTTCGGATGTAGTCCGGCCTTTGCCAACCTCTTGAAAAAGGGCGCCCGCGTGATTGCGGAGGGCAAGCTGACCGTGACCACCAAGCTCGACAAGGACGGCGAGCCTGTGAGCTACCTCAACATCAACGCCCCGCAGGCTGGGATTGATATCATCAACCTGGCCAAGCTCCAAGAGGGCGAAGCACCACGTCCACAAGGCAACGCACCGCGCGCGCCTCAGGGCCGCAAAGCTGCACCTGCTGACGAGCTGCCGTTCTAACTAACACGCCGCGCAGGCGGCAAACGCGTCGATAGATTAATGAGTAAATCGTCCAGCTTCGATCTGGAAGTCGTAGGTTCGAGTCCTACACGACGCACCGCGCCGTAAACTTATCCGACAAGGGTTAGGACGGGGTCCTGGTAAAACAGGGCATGGCAGGTTCGAGTCCTGCACGGCGCACGAAAGGGCATTAATGTGCAGTGCGTTATCTAGCCGTGTGTTGCGTGTGTGGGAGTTCCCTGAGCGAATCAAGGCGCTGATGTGGGCCGGCGACCCCGAGGACGAGCTGGCTTGCGAATGCTGCTGTGACGAGCACTTCGGTGGCAGCTGTAACGCGGCCAAATGGACAAACGGCCTGGCATGCAAAGGCGACTACGACCTGCTGCCGGACTACGCCGACACCGTGAGAATGTACGAGTATTTAGATGAACGGGAGTTAGAATGGAAATAGTCCGCAATCGCTGGTTTCGCCAGCCCGACAAGATCTTCATCCCGGGGGATATTCACGCCCCCAACCACAACAAAGACGCGCTAAACATCGCGATGGAGGCGGCCGCGTACTTCGGTTGCAATAAGACGCTCGGCTTAGGCGACTGGTTAGACTCTTGCCATATCAGTCGCCACGGCATGACGCGTGATTCGAGCTTCGCGCAAGAGAACGAGTTTGTTGACGAGTTCTCCGCCAACCTGTTTAATTACGGCATGGACCCGACGGCGTTCATCATGGGCAACCACGAGGCCTGGTACAACCAGTGGTCAGAGACTAATCCAGGGCATACGCACAAAGCCGCGCTGCCGGACCTGTACCGCCACTGGGACGTGCTGCCGGACGGCTCGGCTATCCCGATCAATCGGCGGCTGGTTGGCTGTCACGGCGACTCGTTGAACGGGTCTACGGCTACTTCCCCAGCGGCTTCGGTGCTCAAAAACTACCCAGCGCAGAGTTTCGTATTCGGCCACAACCACCGCCTCGACATGGCGTATCAAACCCGCTGGACGGCAGAAGGCCGGAAGGTGTATGGCGCGTTCTCAGTCGGTACGTTGGCTGATCTAGCTTTCGAGACCCGCAAGAAAGCGTTGCGCCTTAACAGCCAGCGCCATAACCTCGGGTTCGCGTGTGTGACGCTGTTCAAGGACGACTACTTCGACGTTCAGCTTGGCCATATCTTCGAAGACGGTCGCAACATCCGATGCCTGCTGGCTGGCAAAATGCATGTTGCAAAGCTGGCCCATAAGTGATAGAGAGGAATCATGACTAAGGCAACCAAAGCAAAGAAGAAGGTAGATAAGGCAACCCCGGCCCCCAAGAAGGCGCTATACGCAGAGATGTCCGCTTACCGCGAGTCACTAAAACCGAAGGTCAAGGAGAACAGTGTGCCTGACACCCAGGAGGCACTTCGGATTGCCCTGAAGCTGATGACCAAAGAGCAGACCGAGGACATGTACGACGCGGTGCAGTGTGACGACCTTGTGCACGCGCTGACCGAGGCCACCTGCGCCCCTGACCACCCAGAGGCAAAACGGATAGCCAAAGCGCTGTGCGACGCTCTGGATGAGGCGGAGGAGTATCTGGAGGACTGCTGCCGGTTCCACAAGGTAGGCTACCCTTACGACGAGAGCGAGGACGAATAGTGGCTGCCGAAGACTACTTTGACCAATACGAAGACATCGACTACGAGCGGATAGCGGAAGAAAAACTAGCGAACGTCCGCAAACCACGCACACCCACCAAAGGCAAATATGAGCGAACCACGCGAAAAGCAAGCTAAAACCCCCGGCGTACCTCTCCTCCCTCCACCCGTCACTAGCGCCCTTACGACGAGCGCTACCTTGGCCTCGTTTGCGGCTGCCTTCGTCGCAGCGCAGGCTGTGATGACCAATGCGGCACGGAGCACGGACAACACGTTTTTCAACACCAAGTATGCTACCCTGGAGACGGTTCAAGCGGCGGTCATGCCTCCCTTGTCGGCTAACGGCATTGGCGTTATCCAGGGCGTCGGTCCCTACGGCTCCATCACTACCCGGCTGATTCATACGTCGGGCGAGTGGATCGAGTGCACGACCAGCGCTCCGCTGATGAGCAACGTCATGAACGTGGTGCAAGCCGTGGGTGTGATGACCGCCTATCTGCGCCGCTATTCGCTGATGTCTATGTGTGGCATTGCGCAAGTCGATGACGACGGTAACGGCTACGCTACGGAAGGCCCAGTTAAGCGCTACGAGGAGCCCGAACCGGCGCCGGTGCTGTCGCTGGCTGACGCTATGGCGGCGATTGAGAAGGGTACTGACGCTACGGCAGTGGGTATTCAGATTGCGCCAACGGTGCAGTTCCTCAAGGTGGCGGGCAAGGGCGAGGATGTAGCCCTGGTTACTTCCTTCCGTACCAAGTTCCCTAAGTAGGTTGACATGAAACTCAACGTTAGCGAACGCCTGCTGCTACAGCTAGAAG
>ERZ650304.482-NODE-482-length-20808-cov-5.039850_pt1 | contig 20808 bp, 20 predicted proteins | sample MGYA00376240_ERZ650304 | MGnify/ENA primary metagenome ERZ650304 (study PRJEB26733, sample SAMN07839271) | wastewater metagenome | biome: small river; feature: stream; material: water | place: USA: North Carolina | collected 2016-03-01 ... | reverse complement strand
ATACGAGATATGCCTAAGTGACTGGAGTTCAGACGTGTGCTCTTCCGATCTAATACAGAGATTCGTCCATGGCTCCAAGATTTTAGTATGAGTGTAAACTATGGTAAATCTGAAGTAGAAGCTCAAATCAAAGCCGCACATGATCTAGGTCTTGATTCATATTTGCTTTGGGACCCTAAGAATCGCTATACCAAAGAAGCATTACTTGAAACACCTAAAAACTAGAAAACTAGTATAGCCTATGGTATAATAAGACCATGAAATCAAAACGAACTATATCTTATATTGGGCTTTGGGCACTTATTATGCCTTGGCTTGGTTTTTCTTGGGGAACAAAAACAGTTTTATTTTCTTTAACCGGTATTATTTTGTTAATCATTGGTAACCGTCAATATCATAACGAAAAAAAGAAAGAAAAGCATAACTCTACAAAAGAAGTCGAGACTTATCCTAATTTTACACCTGAAACAAAATTAGATTATACAGAGACTAAACCAATTATGGAACCTGTATACCAAAACAACCTAGAAGTTAGTAGCTTTAATTCAAAAACAAATGAAATAGAAAGTCTACCCAAAAATGAAAATATCGTTTCTCCAAAACCAAGAGTTCGAAGAAAAATAGAAATGGCACCTCGAGTAAAAAAAATAGCAATAAAATCAGAACCTTATTCAATAGAAAATTCAAATTATGACATTCAATAAAAAATATAAATATTTAGTTTTTGTCGTAATTGTACTTGTTTTCAGTACAAGCTCTTTTGCTTTTGGAGCATATGCTGTACAAAAAAATATAATCAAATTTCCAGTCAAAATAACAAAAACTGTAGAAGCAAAAACTTTAGCTGATACAAATACTGATTTATTCTTTACTGTCTGGAATACACTTAAATCAAAGTCTATCCATTATGATGAAAAAACTGACGCTGAGAGAATGTATGGCGCCATCCAAGGATTAACAGCATCATTGGGTGACCCTTATACTGAATTCATGCCACCTAATGAAACAAAACAATTCAATGATTCAATAAAAGGTAGTTTTGGTGGAATAGGTGCTGAAATAGGTAAACTTGATGATATTTTGACAGTTATATCTCCACTAAAAGGTTCACCTGCGGAAAAATCTGGGCTTAAATCAGGAGATAAAATATTTAAAATTGATGGGGTTATAGCATCAGACATGTCTATTGATCAAGCAATAGCTAAGATTCGTGGTAAAGCTGGTACTATTGTTAAACTTGAAATATACAGAAAAGGCGAGCCAGCTTCTAGAATTATTGAAATTACAAGAGACACAGTTGTAATTCCAACAATAGAAACTGAAAATGTTAACGGGGTTTTTGTTATTCATATTTCAACTTTTGGAGAAAAAGCAATGTATGACTTTGCAAATGCTATAGAGGCATACAAAAAATCAGGTTCACAATATATGATTATTGATGTTCGTGGTAACCCAGGTGGCTATCTAGAAGCAGCGGTGGATATTTCTAGTTACTTTGTACCCAAAGGTAAAACAATAGTTAGTGAAGATTTTGTTAAAGACAATAAAAAAGATATTCACACAAGTTACGGCTATAATGACTTAAATCCTAAACCAAAAGTTGTAGTCCTAATTGATGGTGGCTCAGCATCAGCATCAGAGATTTTAGCCGGAGCCCTTCGTGATAATAAAATTGCTAAATTAATCGGTACAAAAACATTTGGTAAAGGTTCAGTTCAGGAATTATTACCAATGCAAGGCGGAACATCATTAAAAATAACAATTGCAAGATGGCTTACTCCAAATGGGGAAACTATCGACAAACAAGGAATTAAACCTGATATAGAAATTAAAAGAATCTACGACGAAAAAGATCCTAAGAAGGATAATCAGCTAGAAAAAGCAATAGAAGTAGTAAAAGGAAACTAAATATGAAAATTATTTTTTTAAAAGATGTACCAAAGTTAGGTAAAAAAGACGACGTAAAAGAAATGAATGATGGATATGTACGAAATTTTTTACTTCCAGGTAAATTAGTAGAAGTTGCAACACCAGCAGCATTAGCTAAACTAAATGAACGCAAAGCCATTCGTGATACAGAAAATGCATTTTATTTAGCTAAAATGGAAACAATAGCCAAAGCAATAGAAGACAAAACAATTGAAATTACTGCATTAGCAAATGAAAAAGATATTTTATTTAAAGCAATTACCGCAAAAGATGTAACTCCGCTTTTTGCAAAAGTATCAAATGTAGAAGTTAAAGAAGAATTTTTCCCAAATGTTCATATCAAAACAGTAGGGGAACATCTACTAGCTGCTCATATTGGAAATAAAATTGTTAAATGTAATTTAATAATCAAAGCAAAATAAAAACCACAATTGTGGTTTTTATTTTTATTCAAAAGTAATAACTATAATTTCAGGCTTTGTGCCGATTCTCATTGGTGGACCCCATGTACCAATCCCGGTTGAAGTAATACTAGCAGTGTTGTTTTTAACAACTAAATTATGAGTATATTCTTTAAATATCCTATAAGCCGGTATTGTAATTGGCCAAATTTGACCACCATGAGTATGCCCAGAAACAGATAAATCTACACCAAAAGACTGCAAAGCTTGATTATTTTTAGGCTCATGGATTATCAAAATTGTAGGTTTGTCTTTATTAAACCCGACCTTGTAAAGTCTATTTTGAAGACCTTCGACTGTTTCGCCGGCATCATACATTAGACCAATTAACTCGGTATTATTAACTACTATTTTTTGATCTCGAAGACCAGTAACATATTTGTCTGTGAAATCATATAATTCTTTTTGATTACTAGAATAAATTTCATGGTTACCAGGTGAATAATATACACCAATAGAAGCTTTTAAATTCTTAAGAGGTTCTAAATTTTTCTGAATATCAAACTTGGGCCCATCTATCAAATCTCCAGCAATAAGAACAACATCAGGATTTTGTTTATTAATTAAATTAACAACCCGGTTTAAAAAAGCTTTTTTATTAATTACTCCAATATGAGTATCAGATACTAAAACTATTTTTTTACCAGACCAATCACGAGATAATCTATTTTCTTTAGGAATGGTTATATTATTAATAGTAAACTTTTTAGCGTTAATAACCCCGTAAATACTAGTAACAAATGTTATAGCTAAAATACTGTATGTTAATATTTTGTAAAATAAAATATTCGCAGGTACAGGAATAAAGATACTAAAGATTGTTAAAACAACAGCACCTAAAAATAGATACAAAAGTACTGGTAAAAACAAACATGATACCAAATACAAAAAATCATTAATTACACTATGGATTTTTGTACCAATAACACTTGTGGCTATAAAAAGTATTGGAATAGCTATTAAAACAATTAGCATTACCAAATTGCCAGTTTTGCCGAATACATTTACAAAACGAAATGCTTTATAAATGCTATAAGAACCTAAAAACAAAACCCCCAAAAATGAGGTAAAAAATATTATATATCGTAATGCCATATAAAATAGTATAACACAACAAAGCTAAAATTTTATAGTAATAAAAAATCCCCCTCAACCATGACATATTTAAGTCTTTCAGTTAAAAGGGGGAGGGGCGGGTATGCATGTCGGACTACATACCCAATATTATATTATGCGGTGAAATGTGGAAGGTCAATTTAAATAGATAAATTTTGTCTCGGGTATAGATGGGATGTAATATTGCATCATCGGTGCTTCTTCTTTCTTAAAGAAAGACGTATCACAACCTTTTTCTATTTCAGAAATCAACTCTTTTATTGATTTTAAGGTTTCCTTAATAAGAAAATTTTCCTTAGTAGGATTAGTAGGAGCTGATTCTATTTTTTTTAAATTACCCTCAAAAAATTGATAGTTTTTCTTTATGTTAATAAAATCGCTATGGTTTTTAACACGAAAGCCATAGAGTCTTACATTTGATACCATGCCAAGTAAATTACTTTCCATGATATCCAGTTTTCTTAATACTGATTCTGGTTTTTTAAAAAAATTTGCCATGTTTTTTGATGGGTTTTTTAAAATTGTGATATTTGTTTAACTTGTATTTAATTGTATCATAAGAACAAAAATAAATCAAGGTTATACAACAAAAGTGGTATATCTGTCAAAATGGAGGGGATTTAAGCTATTTAAAGCAAGATTTTATCAAAATAGTATTATATGCTACAATCTTTTAATGAATAAAAAAGGGTTAAAAGATGTTCTTAGAAACTATTGGAGAGTGGCGAAAAACCATAAATTTATAATTATTGCTAATTGGTTTTTTTTAATTGCAGCTTCAGTAACTGAAATATTTTCACCGGTATACATTAAAAAATTTTTTGATATCCTGGCTTTACCTATTCCACGTAATGAGATATACCAAAAAGCTTACGGAGTTTTATTCATTATAATTGCCTTAGTAACATTAAGGTTTTTGATCCGTAGAAGTTCATCTTTTTTCCATAGACGTATTTTTAATAAAATAGAATGGGGTCTTTATTATGACGCGTATATAAGAACATTAGAACATTCTCATTCATTTTTTATTTCGCAACCAGCTGGATCCATTGCACATAAAATTGATAAATACCGTGCAAGTTTTGTTACTTTGTGGGAAAAATTTTCAATTGATATATTAACAAATATTGTACGTGCTATTGGTTTTACAACAGTACTTTTTATGTTTAACAAAACAATTGGATGGATTATGCTTGTTTGGTTAGTAGTCTTTATTTTGTCTAATTTTTGGTACAGTAAAATAATAAAAAGAAACCTGAACGAAATATCCATTCTTAAATCAGGCGTTAGTGGGAATGTTGTTGATGGATTATCAAACCATATGACAATTCAACTCTTTAATGGATATGAATTTGAAAAAAATAATATCTGGGAAAGAGTTTCAAATTTAATCAAACTTTATAGAAAAAGAAGCAATAACGATGATTTGTTTTTTGGGTTCCAGGCAGCATTTACAACTATTTCAGAAATAGCAATGTTTATTATAGGTTTGTATTATTTTAAACTAGGATTAGTTACTGTGGGGTTCTTCTATTTATCATATACTTATATTAAAAAATTAGCTGATGATATGTGGACTATTAGCCGAATTTTTAGGCAAATGTCCGAAGCATATATTGATGCAATAGATATGATTCAAATAATGGAAAAACCATATGAAGTTACTGACTCTACATCAATAGTTCCACTTAAATCCACAAAAGGAGAAATCGATTTTGAGAATGTTGGATATATTTATTCTAATAATAATACTAAAGTACTTGATGATTTTAACTTAAAGATAAATCCTGGTCAAAAAGTTGGTTTAGTTGGATCCTCGGGTGCAGGTAAAAGTACTTTTGTAAAATTACTTTTTAGACTATTTGATGTAAAACAAGGATCAATTAAAATTGATAATGTGAATATCAAAGATATATCTCAAAAAGATTTACACCGAGTAATCGGTTTTGTACCACAAGATTCTATGTTATTTCATAGAACAATCAAAGAAAATATCACATACGGTAACCCCAATGCTACAGAGCAAGAAATCTTAAATGCCTCGATCAAAGCTCATTGTCATGAATTCATCTCAAAGCTTCCAAATGGTTATGACACATTAGTTGGTGAACGTGGAGTAAAACTTTCCGGAGGAGAACGTCAACGCATTGCAATAGCTCGAGCAATATTAAAAAGTGCCCCAATACTAGTATTAGATGAAGCTACTTCGGCTTTAGATTCTGAAACAGAAGTCTATATTCAAGAGTCTTTAGACGAATTAATGTCTAATAAAACAGTCATTGCTATAGCACACAGATTGTCGACTATTAAAAAAATGGATAGAATTTTAGTACTTGAAAATGGAAAAATCTTAGAAGACGGTAGCCACGAAGAACTTTTAAAAGACCCAAATAGTACTTATAAAAAACTTTGGGACCTACAAGCCGGGGGATTTATTCAAGAAAATGAAGACTAAAATAGAAAAAGTTGTTTAATGATTAATATGCTATACTGATAAATATGGAAACGAAAAAAATTATAACAAGGTTTGCGCCAAGTCCAACAGGGTTTATGCACGTTGGGGGTGTTCGAACTGCTCTATTTTCATACCTTTGGGCTAAAAGAAACAATGGGACTTTTATATTGCGTATTGAAGACACCGACAAAGCTCGTGAAGTTGAAGGATCTATCGACCACATCATGGAGTCTTTAAAATGGCTAGGTATTGATTGGGACCAAGGCCCCGACAACGGTGGTCCGTATGCTCCTTATAAACAATCTGACCGATTAGATATTTATAATAAATACGCTCAAATACTTATTGATAAAGGCTACGCTTATGTTGACCCTCATACTGAAGAAGAAATAGAATCATTGCGTCAAGAAGCCGACAAAAACAAAGTTCCATTTTTGTATCGTGAACACAGGTCACTTGAAACTAACATTCCTTGGACAGGACTTGGACAAACACTGCGTTTTCGGGTTAAAGATATCAAGCGCTACGAATGGGATGATGTTGTTTATGGTAAACTTTCTGCTGGAACCGAAGCACTAGACGACTTTGTATTAATCAAAGCCGATGGATACCCAACATATAATTTTGCACATGTTATTGATGATATTGAAATGGGTGTAACTCATGTTATGCGTGGGCAAGAATTTGTTTCTTCAACTCCTAAATATTTGTCTTTATATGATGCATTAGGCGCAACACCACCTATTTTTGTATCACTGCCACACATTATGGCTGACTGTGGTAAGAAAAAGCTTGGTAAGCGTGACGGAGCTAAAGATATATTAGACTATCGCGAAGAAGGTTATTTACCTGAAGCATTATTTAACTTTTTAGCATTTTTGGGTTGGAACCCAGGTGGTGAAGTTGAAATCATGGAACATGATGAATTAATTAATGTTTTTGATATTACACGCCTACAAAAAGGTGGTGCACAATTTGATGATGTTAAATTAAACTGGTATAACCGTGAACATATTAAAAAACTACCAAATGATGAATTTATAAAACGAATGGATAGCTTTTTACCAGACCATGTTAAAAACAATCCTGAAATTCTAAATAAAATACTTTATATTACTCGTGACCATATTGATAAACTGAGCGATGTAAAAGATTTATTTACAGCTGGTGGGGAATTAGACTTTTTCTTTAAAAAACCTGTTTACGAAAAATCTTTACTTATTTCCCCTAAAACTAAATTAGGTAACATTGCAGGGGAGAAGGTAGAAGAATTTTTAGAAGGGGTAAAAAATATATTAATGAATATTGATGAATCTAACTGGGATATGGAATTTATCAAAGGTAAAATCATGGATTATGCTGACAAGAATGGCCGCGGTGATGTACTATGGGCTATGCGTGTGGCTTTAACCGGACTAGCTAAATCTCCTGATCCATTTACTAGTGCATTTGTGCTGGGTAAAAATGAAACACTAAACCGTCTTTAAAAGATATTCAAAAAATAAAAAGAGCCACCCTAATTTAGGATGGCTTTACTTTTTTGGGTTTTATTAAAAAATGTATTTTTATGTCATTTTCAACAAACCGTTACTTGTTTCATCTTTTGAAATAAAAAAAAGTTCTTCGTGCGATTCTTTGTTCAGATTTAAATGACTGTTTTTAAACCTAAAATGGTAGTTTGCAACATCACCTTTAGAAGGTGTAAAACTTCCTGAATTAATTGCAGAGGCAAATTCATTTGCTCTTTGTTTTAACTCTGCCCAATTTTGGGCAGAAGTCAGCTCCTTTAAAAAGGTCGCAAAGTTATTTTTGTTCATATGTTAAGTCTATTAAATATAATATAACAGCTAAATTAATATATGTCAAATAATTAATATCTTATAAATATGCTAAAATAAACTACATATGTGTGGAATAGTTGGTTATATAGGTAAGGGTACAGATCAAAATACAGCAACAGTTGGCCGTATGAATGATGCCATATTTCATCGTGGTCCAGATGGTGCTGGGCTTTATGCCGATGATTTTGTTGGCCTGGCTATGCGCCGGCTAGCAATAATTGATATTTCTGGTGGTGATCAGCCAATATGGAATCATGATAAAACTAAATGCATTTTCTTTAATGGCGAGGTCTATAATTATCTCGAGCTTCGAAAAGAATTTCTAAGTGACTATCAATTTAAAACCCATTCTGACACAGAAACAGTTTTAGCAATGTACGAAGTTTTTGGATCAAGTACACCCAAATATTTGCGTGGAATGTTTGCTTTTTGTATATACGATACAACAAAAAATAAATTATTTATTGCGCGAGATCATTTTGGTATCAAACCATTTTATTATTATACACAAGATAATAAAATATTTTCTTTTGGTTCTGAAATTAAATCCATCTTAGAAGATACTCGTTATGAAAAACAAATTAATTCCGATGCAATCTACCATTATTTACAGTATCAATATAACCCATTAACTGAAACATTTTTTAAAAATATTTTTACTTTAACCCCAGGAAACGCAATGAGCGTTAATTTAAATGATAATTCATTTACTATTAATAAATATTTTGAATTTGAATTTAAAAATGATGAGAATTTAAAAATTAATAATGTTAAAAATGAAATAAAAACATTATTGCAAGATTCTGTAGCCCATCATGCAATTGCTGATGTCCAAGTCGGGTCATTTCTATCTGGCGGGGTAGACAGTAGTATAAATGCAACCCTATTAACAAACCATTTAAATAAACCAATTCATACTTTTACAATTGGTGGCGATCAAGTAAATGAATTTGAATTTGCAAACGAAACAGTAAATAAAATAAAAAGTATCCATCACCAGCAAGTTGTTAGCAAGGATGATTACATAAATTCTCTTGCCAAAGCCGTATATCATTTTGATGAACCAGTAGCAGACCCATCAGCAATACTGCTATACCTAATGGCAAGGGAAGCCCGTAAACATGTAACGGTAGTCCTATCTGGCGAAGGTGCTGATGAGTTCTTTGGTGGATACACTATCTATCATGAATACTACGACCGAATCAAATTAAACATAATCCCAAAATTTATACGGGAAAATATTTTGCGACGCTGGGCATTTAATGACAAAAACTTCTTTGGTAAAAATTATTTACAACGATACTTTACTCCACTAAAAAATCGTTACATTGGTAATGCAACTTTGTATACAAAAAATGAAATGAATAAATTTTGGGTTGGACCAAAAGTTCAAAATTATTTTGATATTGAAAGTATTTATAATAAAATCCAAAATTATTCCGAGCCAACTCAAATGCAATACATTGATATTCATACTTGGCTTCGTGGCGACATTTTAGCCAAGGCTGATAAAATGACTATGGCACATTCGTTAGAACTTCGGGTTCCATTTCTTGATATAAGGGTATCTACCTATGCCTCTAAATTGCCCGACAAGCTCAAGTTTGCCCATGGTACGACTAAATATGCGCTTAGAGAGGCATTTGCCGGCCTTGTACCAAACAAGGTGAACAAAGCACGTAAATTAGGGTTTCCAACAGCACTGCGTAATTGGATGAAGGAAGATATGGATAGCTTTAGTCAATTATTGATTGATAATAAATTTATAGAGCAATATTTACCAAAATCAGAAATTGAGAAATTAATCAATGATCATAAGAATGGAATAGCTGATAGATCAAGGAAACTATTTGCAATATACATGCTAGCATTGTGGCACCAGACATTCTTTAGTTAAAGAATTAAAAGCTTTATTATATATAGTATTAATATATATGTCGCAAAATCTATGTTGTGCGACACTAAGATATTTCTTTAACTAAAGCTTAATCCAGCCCCGCGCATGCAGTAGATGGTTTGTATCCCGCTACCCTAGCGTCTTGTGCAGAATTAAAATAAACTCTTTTTTCAGCTGAGATATTTTTACCACCAGTGCACCATGTAAAGTAATAGACTCGGCCATTTTTACTGGCAACATAGCGGGAAGTTGGTAAATATGGGGTATTTAAACCAGGGTCTCCTACTTCCCTATTTTGAGCTATATTTAGGCCTGTAGAGCCATTTTGAGCCTTTGAGGATGCATTATAAACCGCTGCAGATAAGCTACCACTGGGATATATTTCAGGGTCTGAAAGACTATAATCGCCATTATAACTAGATTCAATATTTTGTTCATTTATTGGGTTATTTAATGATTTACCCAAGCCAAAGCTAATAAGGTTAGAGATAATAAGAATAATCACAATTACAATAGTTTGACCAACAGGACTTTGTACCCAAGCCTTGATTTTATGGTTTATTTCTGTTATATTCATTATGTTACCTATTATACAATATAAAAGTAAAAAGTATCTACCTGTCACGTGGGTATAAATATCTTTTATAAGTAATTTAAATATCAAATATGGCACATAGGAAAGCCGGTGGTTCCGCGAAGAACCTCAAGGACTCACAGCCAAAATATCTAGGTACTAAAAAGTATGCTGGAGAAAAAGTTATAGCTGGAAATATTATTATCCGTCAACGCGGAACAAAAATTCTTGCTGGAAATAACGTTGGCATGGGACGCGATCATACATTGTTTGCTCTTAAAGATGGAACTGTAAAGTTTACAAACAAAAGAAAAAATAATTTTGATGGGTCTCAAACAGTCCGAAAACAAGTTCATGTAACACCACCAACATCTAAATAGATATTGTATAAAAACCTCTCATTTAATTGAGAGGTTTTTATGTTTGATTAAATATATCATATATGATATATTCATTTAAATTTAAATCATATCTTATCTAACATGAAAAATCTAACCAGACTACCTGACGGAGTTCAGGGTATAATTATGGTTGGAGAAAACAGCCATGATTTATTTCAACAAAAATTTTTACTCGTTCAGGATCGTAATGACCGAGGACGAGGTGATGGTATACTTATGTGTGGTCTTCCTGGCGGTGGTGTAAATGAAAATGAACATCATAGCATTGCTATAAACCGCGAGGTTTGTCTTGAAGAAGTTGGCATAGAACTTGAATTTGTATATTTTGGTTGTTATAAAAAAATTAGGCCTAATGGGTTTAATTACAACCATTTATATATTGCTCAAATTTCCAACTTACCAAATGTTCTAAAAACAAAAGATCCATTAGAAGTTTCTGAGATAAAAATAAAAACCTTATCCCAGATTATCGAAATGGCGGAACAAAAATTAATCCATGAAGGAAGTATAAGGCTTAAACTTAAATTCCTAAATAGGATTCGAACCGGGTCGTTGAATAAACCAGTTTACTGGAATGGCTACACCTTTTAGCCCTTGTAATTGCTTTATTTTAAAGTATATACAAGGGTTTTTTTATATGATATACTCGCCCAATGAAAGCTTTTATTCTGTGTGCTGGTAACGGCGAGCGATTAAAACCATTGACTGACAATACCCCAAAACCACTTATCTTAATAAAGGGTCGGCCTATTTTGTCTTATATATTCTCTTCCCTACCTGATGAAATTAACGAAGTTTTTATTGTTATAAAACAAAAGCATTTAGATTTATTTGAAAATTTTTTAAAGGAAAACCCAATAGATAAAAAAATTAAATTTTTATTTCAAGATGAAAAAACCAAAGGCACATACCATGCATTAATGGCAGGGTCCGAAGTTATTAAAAATGAAGATAAATTTTTAGTACTAAATGGTGATGATATTTTCCTAAAAGAAGATTTGGAAGAATTAATTAAAATAAATTCCCCGGCATATGGTCTTAGTTATAAAATCTTAAATGAAAGATACCGGACTTGTGATATAGACCAAGAAACAAAAACAATTACTAACTTTAGATTTATTAAAAAAGAAGAAAAAGAAAAACCTGTAATTTGTTTTTCTGGAGCATATACACTAACATCAGATTTTTTAAATTATAAACCAGTTTATGTTGGTGATGAAGCCGGAATACCTCATACTCTATTTGGTGCAAACGTTAAAGTCTCTTATATAATTTTAAAGCATTGGCATCAAATAAATACACTTGATGAACTAACTAAAACCGAGCAAGAAATAAATTTTTAAATTATTTCTTGTTGATAACACTTTTCACAATAAACTATTTCTGGCCTATTAGGGGCATATGAAGTAAAAATACTATCATTACATTTGGCGCAGTTTCTATTGTAAAAAAATGGCATATTAAGTCTAGACATTCTCCTGTTATGTCTACAGTCTGTACAATTTCTAGGGATAGGTAAATTTATTTTTTTTAATAAATCAAATTCACCTGTACCAATTTTATAAGGTTTACTACATTCCACACAAGACAATATCTGATCAATTATTGAAATATCTATATCATTAATACTATCTGGAATATCTTGAGAATATAATGTTGGTGTAATATTGTTTATATTTTTTTCTGTATACTTAAATCCTTCATTTAAAATTTCTTCTTTATTTAAATCAAAATATTGAATAGCGTAAGATTCATTATAAGAAAAAGGTGACAAATCATAAGGTAAAAATTCACCATATTTAAATACTCTACCCTTTTTATCTATATAAGGATTTTTTTCAAGATCTTCTATTATTTTTTTGCGAAGAATAAAATAATCTTCTTTAGAATATTGTTTATTAAGTATACAGTATTCTTTTTTCCTTAAATTAACACAACCAAAACAATTAGATACATTAACACAATACATTGCATATTCTACATTACTACAGTTATTCCAGGACCCGGCACAATATTTTGAACCATTTACCCCTTCACCTACTGTAATTGAATCAATGCAGTAAGATATATTGTGCCCCCATTCGGAAATATCATAACATTCTTTTGTTGTACCTAATGTTACGAATTGGCAATATTTAGAATCCTCTAAAGATATTGCTTGGTAACAGTTTTTTGAATTTTTAGAATTATAAATATATTCACCAGAAGAATCAAAATTCAATCTTTCGTAAGAAAATCTTTTAGGAAAAGATAGCCAAAATTTATAAATATTTTTTTGTATTTCTTTATGCGTTGTATATTTATCTAATCCAAGATTATTAAACCTGTTTTGCCATTCTTCTTTTGATAGTTGTTCATTAAACCAAACATTATTTCTATTTCTTAAATTTACACAACCAAAACAATTTGTACAAGCGTGGCAGTCTTTAGAATACCAAACATTTAAAGATTCAGGACAATTATCGGAAAAGAATCTTCGACTACCATCACCCGCTATACATTCATATGATAATTCACTATTATTAGTCATAGTCATTTCAGCGCATTCTCTGGAATGGACAATAGTTGAACTATTATAAACATTTTCACAATAATCAGCATTAAAAATTAAATGACAATTTTTTAAAGCTCCAGCATGGTTAACATATTCACTATTAACTAATGACTGATAGTCAACAATCAAATTTTGAAATGGGGTTTTATTTCTAAGCTCTAAATATTGCTCAAAGAAATTTCGGTTAGGGTCATAATCTATACCATAGTCTGTTCCTTCCCATCCATCGCTCCACCAACATTTACCACAATAAACTTTTAGCCCACCTTCCTCGGAAAAAATTGATAATATATTTTTATCACAAAGCCCACATTTTCTTTTATATAAATTGCGCTCATTACGAAACATTAATCGACGCTGTAGTCTACAATCCGGACAAAATGTCGGTGCCGGGACACCTATTTTATCGTAAAAATCAAAATCCTCTGGTTCAATAATAAAGTTTTGCTTACAGTTCTGGCAGTTACGATTTTCTATTTCCATGGTATTTATAACTTTATAAAACTTAAACTTTTACTAGATCAAAGGTTCACTTTCAACTTTAGGAGCAGAAGCTGAAGATGCATCATTATGTTGTCCGGGTTTGTTTGAAATTGCGGCTTTTTCTTGGGCAGATCTTACAATTAGGTTTTCATCTTCTTCCATTATGCGTTTAACTTCCTCTACTGGTACCGCAAATTGATTCCGTGAAGCTTCGATAATTCTTTCTCTATATGATGGGTGTACCGCGGGCAAGACTTTTAATGTCTCCGCGGAGAATGGGTCATATGATTCCCCATCAATTGTCATTTTTATATAAAATTCACCAACACCCAGGTTAATCATGTCTTTAACATCAAAAATTGGAGCATATTCGGGTTTAAGTTTAACAGCATCTTCCCCACCAATACGAAATGTAATCATGGATCCCACATTACCCATTACAGCTTGCTGAACTTTGGGTAATAATTGGTTAACATACTGGTGAGCAACAGTTAAATTAAGACCATATTTACGAGCCTCGGATAAAATATTTTCAAAAGTATCAGTAACCAAGTTTTGGAACTCGTCCACATATAGGTAAAAATCATTTCGGTCTTCTTTAGCTAATTTAGCTCGAGACATACCAGCTTGTTTGATTTTAGTAATAAACATCGCTCCAAAAAATGACGCATTCTCTTCCCCAATTTTACCTTTGGAAAGATTAATCAAAATTATTTTTTGATCATTCATTAATTTTTCCAAATCAACTTTGTTACCTTTTTGCCCAAAAATATGTCTTAGCATTGGGTCTGATAGAAATTGTCCTAATTTATTAACCAATGGAATAATAGCATCAGTATCAAATTTTTCTGACCAGTCGGCAAATTCAATTGCCCAGAATCTTTTTACCATATCATCTTCAATATATTCCACAACCTTTTGACGATAGTTACGGTCAGTTAGCATTGAAATCATCCCTCGCATTGTGGCGTATGGATAGTCCAGCAGCGCCAATGTTGTAAAACGAAAAACGTGTTCCAACCGGGGTGTCCAGTTAGACCCGAATTGTTTCTTTAAGACTTCAATTAATCCTTGGGTTAATTGGTGTTTAAATGTTGGGTCAACATTAGCTAATGGATTAAACGATACTGGGTAATCATCATCTGACGGATCAATAATACAAACATCATTAATTCTATCTTCTGGTACAAATTCTAAAATATCATCAATTAATTCACCATGGGGGTCAATAACACAAACACCATAGCCATAAGCTATGTCTTGACGAATCATTAATTCTTGCAGTTTAGATTTACCAACACCAGATTTACCAACAATATATAAATGGCGGCGACGGTCAATTCTTTTAATTCCAAATACATATTTTTTTTCTTCAAGTGCAGCAACATAGTTTGTTCGTCCAATAAAACAAACCTCGCGTGGGTCAATATCACCCAATACTGGCAGTTCTGGTGGTGGTGGAGCATATTTAATTATTTGTATTTTATTTGAATTTCCCATAATTAATTATCAAGCTCGTGTGATTCTCCTGTTAATACTGCAATGCGGGCTATTTCCATAGCGGCATCAATATTTCCAATATCAAAAGTTGCTTTATGCATTTTAGTCCAAACAGATTCATGCATTAAAATACTATTAACTTCAGATATAAATAAATGTGGCAATGCGTTGACTTCTTCCATTATAATACCTGCTCCAATTTCAGCATAATGAATAGCATTTTTATGTTGATGGTTACCATTAGAATGAGTTATAGGTATAACTATTGCTGGTATGTGCCAAGTTGCAATTTCAAACAAGGTTGAACCAGCTCGTGACACCACAAGAGACGAAATAGCTGCAGCATGCCTTGTATCAACTGCATTTAAAAATGGTTTTATAATATAACGATTTTTATAAGGATGATTTTCTAGAATTACGCTGGATTCATTCTTAACATTAATTTCATTATTTACTCCACATTGATGGATTATTTGATATGTTTTTAAAAGTTCACTTAATGATTCCATTACAAGATCATTTATTTTTTCAGCACCTTGGGACCCAGCATATACAAAAATTGTTGGTATATGTTGATCTAAATTATAGTATTCTGCACCATCAGCAGTTGTGGGTAAATGCATTAATTCATTACGGATTGGTAAACCAACAACAGCTGTTTTTGTTTTGTCAAAAAATTCTTCAGCATCTTTATAAGAAAGAGCAATATTTTTAGCAAACTTCCCTGCCCACATATTAACTCGTCCAGGATGAGTATCTGACTCATGAATAACTACTGGAATATTTAACATTCTTGCAGCAAAAAGAGCCGGAAATGACCCATGTCCACCCTTGGCAATAACTACATCTGGATATAAGAAAAATAATTTAAATAAAGCTTGCACTAAACCAATTGCAACTTTGAACATATCCGTAAAATTTTTAAACGAAGGATATATCCGCAATTTACCAGTGGAGACGGATATAAATTTTATTTCATTTTCAGTCAAAGCCTTTTGATCATAAGGATCACTAGACATATAATAAAGTTCTACTTTCCCAAGCTTGCGCTCACGAGACAAAGTATGTATTCTCTCTGCTATTGCTATTAGTGGATAAAAATGTCCACCTGATCCGCCACCAGTTAAAAGTATTTTCATATTACAAACTTGCCTGTTTAGACAGGTCATCATTATCTTTTTCGAATAATTTTTTTAATACATCTTCCGGAACTTCCTTTTTAGGTGTTCTTTTGCTGTATTTTTCCGGAGGCTTGGGAACCTCTAATTCGATCTTATCTTCATAGAATTTTTCAACTTTTGTTACTTCTTCTTTTACAATTTCATCCTTCTTTTCATTAACTATATTAGGTGTGTTATTTATATTTTCAGTTTTTGTCTGATTTACAATAGGAGCTGTTTTAACATTAGAAACATTTGCAACATTATTCACTAAATTTTTTAGCATCTGTTGTGATTCATATGTTGCGGCTTTGGGAGTAACAGATGCCACAGGCTTTGGAACTTCAATTTTATCTTCTATAACCGGAGTATTAACTGTTTGTTTAAGCTCGGCAACTTTGGGATGAATTGTTATTTTTTGTGGATCAGACTTTATTGGTGTTACAGGTTTAGGCGGATTTGTAGATGATGTTGGATTTGCTTGTGTAATTGTACCTAATAAATCCTTTAAAGTCGTAAAGCCTTCTTTGTCTTTTTCATCTTTAATTGGAACCATAGCTGGTTTAGATTGAGTTAGAGTTTGGTATTTATTGTTTAAGTTATTATTTGAATTCAACGTAGGTTTACTATTTTGTACAAATGTTTTTGGTGTTGGCGTATTTGAAAATGTTTTGGGTGTTTCTTTTTTATAATCTTTTTGTATAAAAGATGGTTTGTTATTTGTAATAATTGTTGGTTGATATTCAATACCCATTGCCGCTAATGCTTCGGCGGGTTTAGGCCCATCATTTAAATTTTTATCATAAAATCCTTTGGCTGGTTTTAGTTCCCCTACTTTTATTTTACTTAAACAATCTTTACAATAAATAGGTTTACCGGCTTTGGGTTCAAAAGGTACAACAATTTCCTTGTTACAGTTAACACATACAGCAGGATACATTTTATTTGTTGGAGTATTACTATAAGGATTTGAATTCGTATTTTCTTTATTAGCAATGATTGTTCCACCAGCAGTTGAACTCCAAGAGTTAATTGCCGCTTCAACAACATTCTGCGGGCGACAATAAATTTCACGAGATCTTTTAATTGCAGCTTCGGTACTGTCTTCTAATCCATCGTTAATTCTTATTGGTGGCAAAGTATTTGCTGAAAAAGGCCGGCTAGTAATACCATCAATCATTAATTTTAAATAAATCTCATAGTTTGGAAGACCAATAAAATCTTCAGGAATAAATTCTGGAGCAAATTCTTTTTCTAAAACCTTGGCATCTTCTGCTCCGATACGAAAAATTATCATTGACCCCACGTTACCAAAAACTGCATCTTTTAAATCACCCCCATCTTTGGTTTCAATTTGAGCAGTATATTGATGAGCCAGTGTTAAACAAAGACGGTATTTACGAGCTTCAGACAAAATACTTGCAAAAGATTCTGTCGCAAAGTTTTGGAATTCATCAACATATAAATAAAAATCGCGTCTCTCTTCTTCTGGAATACGAACACGCTCCATGGCCGCTAGTTGCAATTTAGTAATAATCATTGCACCAAGAAGAGCCGAGTTATCTTCACCAATACGGCCTTTGGATACATTAACAAGGAAAATTTTTCCTTCATTCATTAAATTAAAAACATCAATAGTACTTTCTTGTTGACCAACGATATTTCGAATAATCGATGATGAAAGAAATTGCCCAACTTTATTTTGAATCGGAGCAATGGCTTCGTTACGGAATTGTTCTTTCCATTGTTCGTATTCATGAACCCAAAAAGCCTTAACCATTGGGTCTTTTAAATTATTAATTATGACTTGGCGATAGTCTTTATCAACTAACATCCGAGTAATACCCAGTAGTGTTGTATTAGGAGTATCCAGCAGTGCCAAAATAGTATTGTTCATAATGTATTCCATACGAGATGACCATACATTAGCCCAAATTTTTGTAAAAATACCCATCAGCCCCGAAGCCACTAAATGTTTGTATTTAGAATCGCGTAATTCTAGTGGATTAAAACCAATACAATATTCTGTATCAGCTGGGTTAAAATAAACAACGTCGTTTAGTCTATGTTCAGGAATGACTTTTAATACAGTCTCAACTAATTCTCCATGAGGATCAACAAGACACAAACCTTCACCATTCCAAATATTTTGAATAACAAGGTTTGAAATAAGCGCTGATTTACCAGTACCTGATTTACCTAATATATATAAATGTTGGCGACGATCCTTACGCTTGATACCAAAAATTTCATTCCCACCACGAAAATTCGTACGAGCGAAATACGTAATATCACGATTCATTGGAATGTCCGGCATGTGCGGATTTTGCATATATTTGTATCTAAATTATAGCATAAAAGTTTTTTGTATAGTAATTAAATCCCCTTTTTAAAAGCACCCCAAATAAAAAACCTCATACTGTGCATGAGGTTTTTTAAGAGATTATTTTATTGCAGTAATTTTTACTTCAACAAATGGTTGTCTGTGACCATTCTTTTTAAAATATCGAGATTTTTGTAAATACTTAACTACCATTACTTTATCAGCACGGCCGATTTTTGTAACTTCAGCTGTAACGCTTGCTCCATCAATTAATGGCATACCAATAGTTGTATCTTTACCATTATCGACTAGCAAAACTTCATCAAAAACTAATTTTTGACCAACTTCTGCAACGTCTTTAAGTTTCTCAATACGAACAACGTCGCCTTTTGATACGCGATATTGTTTTCCGCCTGTCTTTATTACTGCAAATTCCATAGGGCAAATATAGCATAATCCCCTGTTTTTTGCAAGTCTAAAACGGCTCGACTTGTTTAAATTCTTGCTCGATTATAGTTGTATTATCTCCACCAAACCGGCAATACCCCGAAAAAGCTCTATTTTTCAAAGCATATGGGTACCAATATACATCATCTGGCCACATATCTTTATAAGGAATTTCATCTATAAAAAACCATTCTGGGGCCATTTCTTCGGTTTCTTTAGGCTCACCAACTATATCTTTACCTATATAAACATGAACAAAATGGACCTCACCTTCATTTTCATTTTTATTTAAGTAAAAAGTTATTTCTCCTATTTTTACAATATCTTGAACTTTAATTTGGGCTTCTTCAAATAATTCTCTTTGTACTGATTCTAATGGATTTTCCCCAGGAATTAATTTACCACCAAATCCATTATATCTACCCTCACCAAATCCGCGCTTTTTCTTACCTAAAAGTATCCTACTACCATCACGCACTAAAATTAAAGTTAATTCTTTTTGCATAATTAAACTATTTTTTATTTAAAAATTTTTTAACCTTGATTTTTAATTTAAATCTAAAAGATTTAAATAAAACCGGGATTAAATATTTAAAAGATTTTACTTGTTTTTTTATTTTCATTATATAAATTTTTGCTGATAACAAGTCTCACAATATATTATTTCTTTTCGATCCTCAGAAATAGCAGTTTTAAAAACATTCTCACAACCTTGATTCATACATTTCCTGTCCCATAATTTTTGTGGATTTCTCCATTTTAGTCTTTTGTAAAATCTACAATTTGGACATAATCTGGGTATTGCAATATTCATTTTTTTATAAAAAAGTAATTCATCTGGCATTATTTTAAAAGCCATAGTGCATTGTTCATTACACGAATAATCATTTTTATAATGTTCACATAATATGACTTCATTTAAGATAGACTCATCTATGTCTTTTATATTATCGGGTAGATCTTCACTTTTTAGGGATATTTTATAATCCCTATCAATTGGCTCTTTATAATTATATTGATTATTTAAAATATCTTCTTTACTCAAAGGAAACCATTGATTGGCTAAACTTTCATTATACGGCCAGTTAGAGAGCTCTATTGGGAAAAAATCACCATATTTAAATACCCTACCCTTTTTATCTATATATGGCATATCTATCATATGTTGTTTTATTTTAGGTAAGATTTCCTCATATTCGACTTTCCCATATTGTTTATTTAAAATACAATATTTTTTATGTCTCATTTTAGTACAACCAAAAAGGTTATTACCGTTATAGATATTATCTGAATACTCTACATTTATTGCATTATTACAAGATCGAATAAAAAAAGAATTCTGACAAGATGTGCTGGCTAATGTTTCGTATAATAATTCTGATGTATTACCACCAATAACTACATCATAACTATCTTTTAACAAAAGACCACAGAAATAAACAAATTTACATTCTTCCACGCCATGTCTTGTATCAAAACAATATTTAGAATTTTTAGTATTTTCAATATCATCGCCTAAAACATTCACAGAATTAATAATCGAAGCAAAGCGTCTTGGTGTTTTATAATATAATTCTAAAAATTTTTCTTCAGCTTCTTTAATTTTTAAATGGCTAGATAAATCCCAATATTTTATTTTTTCTTTATATTCTTCTTTTGTGTATTTA
>ERZ650304.481-NODE-481-length-20811-cov-17.420987_pt1 | contig 20811 bp, 17 predicted proteins | sample MGYA00376240_ERZ650304 | MGnify/ENA primary metagenome ERZ650304 (study PRJEB26733, sample SAMN07839271) | wastewater metagenome | biome: small river; feature: stream; material: water | place: USA: North Carolina | collected 2016-03-01 ... | reverse complement strand
TCCAAAGTATCCTCAGCTTGGTGAGTTTGGCGATTGCAGGAGAAATGGTCTTGAGTTTGTTGTTGTCGAGCCGAAGCTCCTCCAAGTTTGCGAGTTCCCAAACCGATTCAGGAACACTCTCCAAATCATTCCACCATACCCAAAGCACCAGCCTCCAATGTGGCTTGCTGAGCCCAACCAGGGCTTTCGCGATCCTGTCCACCTGATCGACTCCGCCGCAGTTTTCCGCGTTCACTTTCAACTGCACGGCCTCTTTGCTTTCACTAAATCGACCCAGCTTGGCCTTCAGTTTGCTCTCAGGATCATCGGCCCTGAATATTTGCACCTGCTTCTTCTCTTCCATTGTCGGTTTGAGTTTTAATTATAAAGCAAGCGAAAAACACTTAAAAGGAACGCTTAAAAACAGGCCAGTTGCAGAGCGGTTCATTGCGCATATCAGCAATCTGCACGTGGTCGAAACCGGAGAAGCGATACACCGCTGCAGCGCCCAATACAATCTCAATTATTGGGATATAAGGGACAGCTTCGCTGTCGTCTTCGGGTCTGGCTAGCGACCGGTAGAGAAGGTCGACAGTGGTGCGGATATCCATGGCAAGGGTCGACGCGAGCAGATGGATCTGCTTGTCCGGATGCAAGATCACGCTCAGCACCTTGTGTTCGTAGCAATGCGAAGGATAAGTGATAATCACCGGTGATTTGCTGTCGGCCTGTGGATCTGTCGCAATCGTGAGATAGGGGTGAATGTTACCACTGAACAAACGTCCGATCTCTTTCACTTCCACTCGCTCAGTGAAGCAGCGACCCACGGGGCCGGTGAAACGACGACCGTCGTGCTGAATCAACAGATTGCTGGAAAACTCTTCCACGCAACGTTCACTTCCACGCAACGGACGCTCTAGTGCAGCGCCGAATGGACGCCATGAGTGAACCATTGCCACCAAGGCGTCGGTGTCAATGTCACCGTTTCGGGCGACCGCGCGTTTCCACATTTCGGCTTTATCGGCTAGTTTGGTGCCAATGAAGCACAACACTTCACTTGGGATTTTTTCATTGTCGAGTCGCACATGCATTCCACTGCTGTACTCGATCATGTCCCCGTTGCGCACCATGTTGTGCCACACCAACGCGGCCCACTCGTAGGTTGCACGAGAACAGTTCATCAGAACACCCCCCACGAAATAGGCCGAGAGTGAGTTTTTGGACGGCACGAGATCGAGGGCCCACGGGAATAGGCTTTCAATCGCCAGACGACTTATACCATCGACCTGGACTTCCTGGAACTTAAAAATAGCGCTTATGCAACTATCGTTCAACAACCAACGGTTGAATTCACGCTCGCTGTCCTTTCTGAACATCAAAGCACTGAGAGTGTCGTCGGAGTCAAACAGACGCGCCAAGAAGCGCTGAGAGTCGGTCTTGAACTCGTGCTCGATCATCCATTGAAGGAAGGCGGTGTTTTCGGGCAGGTTGATGGGACTCGAGCTAAACATCGCTTGACTCAAAGCTTCACGCCGAGCGGACCACAAAGTCGTCAAGCGCTCGAATGGGGTGTGCTCACTCATCACCTCCTTGAATAGCGGCGACTCGGGGCTGATCTTGCGCATGTCCACGTTACACAACGGGCACTTGAAGTTCCCCCCTTGCTCATTATACTTGCCCAAGCACGCGTCACACATTCCGTGGAGCTCGGATCCAGGCTGACACTTGTGGGTGATGGGCTTCAACTCCAGACACACGCAGCACGACATCGCCCCTTTCTTCTCTACCGCCGCATCGTCCCCCGTAAGATCTACCTCGATCGCTCGCTTGCTCATTTTCTAAACTGCTACTTTTTTTTTGAAATTGCCGTGGGAAATTTCCGCGCACCTTTTTGGAAATTTCTGCGTTACACGGCAAAAAATGAGCAACCGAGTAGAGACGAAGAAGCGAAGGAACGAGGAGGAAGAGGAGGAGATGGTGGTGACGGAGAAGAAGGAGGCGCTGACGTGCTGTGTGTGTCAAGAGGCCATTCGCAAATTGCCACACGAGGGTCGATTGTGTTTGGCGTCGATGGGGATGCATTGGATATGTATTTCGTGCACAAATGCCCAGAAACAAGCTGGAGTGTTGAATCCACTTCAGTGTCCCTTGTGCAACTCGAGGATGGACCGATTGGGAACAGCGCGCGCACTCAAAGAGTTTGCGGAGCTGGGCAAGAAAGACAACTCCAAAGAGACATTTGAAGCACTCAAGGCTATTTGGTCCCAACATTCCGAATGTTTACTCCAGTATGTGATGTACACTCCCGGCGTCGACAATTTCTCACCGGTGCCCTATTTAAACAAATGGACTAATCAACGATTCGTCAAGTGGATCTTCGATCGTCTCTACCGAGAAGATCCGTTCGCTTTACTCACATGGGCCCGCGACGATAACCCATTGTTCCACCACTGGCTCTTCAGAGAAACTAACCCGGCCGAGTTTGACCGCTGGCTTCTAATGGAATCGCCGTTTCAACCTCTGATCATTTCCACTGACAAGTTGGGGCCGAGAAGCAACACGCCGTATGTGCTTACAACTGCGTGTGTACGCGGCGATCGTCGCAGGAACATCAACGTCGCGGCTGAGTGGTATGATCAACTCAACATTCCCATTCGAACTCGCGTCAAAGATGTGTTGCGCGCGCTCGCCAGCAGTAGACTCAGCGATCCTCATTTGCTCCATCTCGTTTGGACCTATATCACTAACGGACATGATGTGTGCGCACCTGATATTATCCAGGAAATGGAGTCGTTGTCCTGGATCCACGAGCACGGACTTGAAGTCATCGGCAAGAGTCTGCCCGTCGAGACGAAACGTGTCCTCTGGCCTCTGCTCGAAGATCTCGGCGGTATCACCGACCGTCACATCCTGCCTTTTATCACTCACTGGCGACCACCCGGCGGGACCGTGGGGAAGCTATCGTGGTACCAAACGCTCGAAGGCGCCATGTATGTGAGGTCGATCTTGGCTCACGCCGATGGGCGAGTGGTCATTGGGCCCGAAACGCGCATTCACTGCCCCGACGAGCAAGAGCCGCTGCAGGGTCAAATGTTCTTTGAGCCCTTACAATCAGATCCCTCCTCCAGAGGAGTGTATTCAGTCAGACTGGCCGCCAATGACAACGCTCATCAATCGCTCGTCGAGACCGTCAACTGTCAGTTGAGACCCAATCTCTTCCTAGTCTGTCGTCCCGGCGGCACCCCTTTCGTCGGTCTTTCGGCGCTGACCGATCTCAACCACATTCAGACGTGCGACGACTTTGACGCTTCGTCGGTCTTCACTCTCTACTACCCACTCGAGGATGCCGTCTACCGCTTCCTGGGGTTTTCCGCTATCACTGTCTTGTCGTCATAGACGTATGTCGTCGCTAGTTTATTACTGCATAAATAAATATCCCAATGCTCCTACCGCTGTTGCTTTTCCTCGTCCACTCTGCTTCGGCAGCGTGTTATCCGGGCACCTATCTCTCATCCGGCAACTGTCTTCCTTGTTCGGGTGCCTCCTACTCGGTCACTGAAGGAGCGGGGTCGTGCACCTCGGTACCGCTCGGCTACCAAGCCAACGCCACTAAGAGTGGCCTAGAAATCTGCAACGTCGGCTTCTATCGCGATTCCTCAGTCACCACTTGCCACCGTTGCGACCCCGGGCGGTTTGCCAACACCACTGGCCTATCAGCTTGCTATGCCTGTGCGGCCGGACAACACGCTCCCTTTTGCGGCGCCACCGCCTGCTCGGCCTGTGACCCCGGCAGATACCAGTCCGCGACCGCCTCCGCCTCCTGCATCGGCTGCACCCCACCTACCTTTTCCAACACCACCGGCGCCACTGTCTGCTCCTCGTGTTCGGCTCCGTTCGTCTTCTCCAGCACCGGTTGTGTTGCCTGTGGCGAAGGCACTTATCGCGTCAACGCCTATGCGTGCATCGATGTCCCCGCCGGCTACGAGTACTACAATCACGGCATTCGCGCTTGCAGTCCCGGCTCCTATCAGCCACTGTCGGGAGTCTGGTCTGCGTGTCTGCCTTGTCCCGCCGGGTCCTACTCCACTCTCTCGGCCGCCTTCGAATGTGGCACTTGTCCGACTGGTCAGTCGTCCGCTGCCAACTCTACCTCATGTTCAGATTGCGGCGGCGGGCGCTCAGTCAGCTCTCTCACACTGACATGCACTGACTGCTCGGCCGGCTTCTATCGGGCGTTCAACGACTCACACGCTTGTCGCGCTTGTCGTCCCGGCACCTACTCATCCGCCAACGCCTCCACCTCTTGCACTGCATGTTCACCCGGCACCTACTCGGCCAGCTACGCCCCGACTGCTTGCACTTCGTGTGCAGCTGGAACTTACTCGGCTGTCTCGGGGACGGCAGTCTGCACCCCTTGTCCGATCGGTCAAGTCGCCACTTCAGCGGGTCGCACGACTTGCTCAGCGTGCGCAGCCGGCACTCAGCCCAACTCCTCCAGCTCATGCATCGCCTGCTCAGCCTCGACGATGAACACCAACGGTCTCGCGTGTGTTGCGTGTGCCACCAACTATCGGCGCACTTCCGCCACCTCGTGCTCTGCTTGTTCCGCCGGTCAGATCGTGCACCAGGACACACCCTCCGTCTGCTCCAACTGCCCCGCCGGCACTTACCAGTCAGGAGCCGCCTGTGTACCTTGTACGCCCGGACAGATCAGCTCCGCCGCCGCCACCGCGTGCAGCTTGTGTGCCGCCGGCAAGTACGCCACAGGCGCCAGCACTTGTACCGATTGCACGGCCGGCTACATCAAGGCCGCGTTGACGGACATGACGTGCACCGCCTGCGCATCGGGTAAGTACGCATCCTCGGCCTCCACGTGCACCTCGTGCGCCGCGGGAACCTTTGCTACCGAGGACGCGCAGACCAGTTGCTCCAACTGTCCGGTCAACTACTTCTCGGCCGTCACCAACACCAAAGTGTGCACCGCCTGCGCCTTTGGCTACTTCACGGCCACTTCGGGTGCCACCGTGTGTGAGGCGTGTGAGGCCGGCAAGACCACATTCACTCGCGGCGGGGCGTGTGAAGACCTGACTCTGAAACCGCGCAACTTGATGCCCAGTCCACCCGACATTGAGGCCATGAACTCGGCCACTGGGGTGCTGCTGACTCTACTCTTTATCGTGGTCGTGGTAGTGATCATTTGTTGTTTCTTTACTGTCCACTATTTGCGCAAACCGCGAACATAACCTATCATCATCTCCTGTTCCTCCTCAGTCTCTTTTGGGAGCCAGTAAATGGTAGTTTGTAACCGGCCAGGAATCGCGCAAGAACGTAGAGCAACGCCAGTCCGCAAATGGGAACGAGACTTATCGCCAGCACGTAGCCGATTGGAACATCCGCCAGCGAGCAGTCATTGTCTGGTGCTGTTGCGGAAGGAGACAAGAACTTGACACTGAGTGTTGCAGGGTAGACCGACTGTGTGGCCGAGGTGAAAGCCGTGCCGCCGATGGTCAGACTGGCCGAGCTGTCGTTGCACCCTGAAACGGTCAACTCCACTACTGATTCGTCGGGATAGAAGACTCCTCCGGAAATATCGCAAAACGAAACAGTGAGTTGGCTCATGTTCACAGTGACGCCAGCAGCAACAACCCCCGACAGGTCTACGAACAAACGCGTGCGGTCGACCAAGTAGGCTGCCACCGCGCGCATCGGCCAATCGGGGTAATCCCCAGGCTTTTCGACGGTCACATCACTGTAAGAATAGGGCGAAACTTGTTGAGTGGTCCAAACCACGTCATACAAAGTGGAAATTGTCTCAATCCGGCACAGAGTATCATCCACGATGGGGATCTCGACGGCACACGGAGACAACAACCTGAACGTCGAAGACGCCAAGGTGCACGGCGAAACGATTCTCGAGACGGAGACGTTGAGCAACTCAGTGTTGCAGTCGGCAAACGTGAAGATCAACGAAGCGTAAGTGGATCCGTACCGGACGCTAGTCAAGACAATTGGGATAGAGTCCAGCAAAGTGGTGTTGATCACGCGGACGAATGGACGCAAGCTAGAGCCTTCGTGTGACAAGTAGGTTTGCATACCACTGGCCAAGACGGTCCAGTTGCTACGGATCGTGCGGTAGGCATTGTCGTAGATCTGAGCCGTGGTGTCAAGCTCCAAGGTTCCGACAGCCAGTATATCGAAAGTTGGAGCCTGGGGCGCAACCAGTCGAATGCGGATACCCCGGCCAATCCAAGTAGAAGTGTAGAAGCGACACGACAGGGCAAATCGTTCCAACTCCGGGCGATACTCCATCCAACACGATGCTTGGGAGATGATGGCGGGGATGGCAGCTCCACTCACCACATCATTGTCGCTAGGTGAAGGGATGAGATAGCCAGGGCCGGCGATGATGAATCGGTAACTGAGAATCCCGGCAATGAATGAAGCATCTGTCTTGTAAGCGCCGATGAGAGCCGCGTAGTCGAGATGTGGAAATATCTGAGCTTCGTAATCATTGCGAAATCCACCAGTCTCGTAGTATCGAGTAGTCAGCGAGTCATTGATCGGACCTCGCCATGATCGTTGCGGTAGCATAGCACGGATGGTGTTGTTGTTGAGATCGATCACCACGTTGCGAAACCGGGCGAGTTGATTAAATTTGATTGCTGTATTGTTCACATCTAGCCATGAGTTAGTTGAGCGTGGGAATACATCATCCGCCACGATACGGATGTTTCCATTGACAGTGCACACCGCAAGGAATTGGACGGGTTTGAATTTGAAAGTAAACACGCTGTCTGTACCAAAGTTCCACAAGTTGCCGCCTGCTTCGAGTCCCGGCTCGGCAGTGTTACACCACCAAATGCGACCATTGTCTGCATAACTCCAGAGCGGACACGAGTAAGCAAATCCATCGTAAGAGCGAACATTGGCAGACGAAAATCTTGCACCAGTGCCGCAAGTCTGGACAGGTTCCGAAAATACAAACAATGGAGTTACCAACTGGGTGTAGTCATTGACGCCAAAATTATTAGTGGTGATCTGGCTCATTTGGTACATACGCGGAACGCGTCCCATTGTCACGTTGCATGAGAACGAAGATTCGGACACACCGCCCACGAATAACAAAGAAGTGGCAGTAGAAAGTAATGGACGCGTGTAGAAGAAAGTGTAGGTGACATTCTCCTTGAAGTACGAAGGCGGCTCAAGCAACAACGAATTGCCAGAAAACACAGTCTGAGCCAAAATATTGGCATCCTGAGGCGCTAAATCAGAATATGTGATGTAGATTGATGCGAGTCGAAAGAAAACAGTGGTCACATCAGATCCAGTGGCCGAGTCTGAAACACTGAACAGTTGGCTCAATTTCGACGCCGCTCCATCAGTGGCAGGCACGGTGCCATCAACTGAGACAGTGCCATTGAATGTCATGTTGACGCGATAGCTACCCAACGTCATGTTGGTGGTAGCTCCGGTCCTGATCGGCACCCATGCCAGACTGCATGACAAGGGAGCAGCGAGTGCACTCGATACGAGAAGAAGAAATAAGAGGAGAAGGTTCATCAAGCATCTCTTTATACGATTACACCCCCCACATATACATAAATTACTTAAATTTCCACATCAGTCCGAGAACGAGCAAGACCCCGAGTGCTGGCGCAATGCTGATAGCCAACACCAGTGACAGCGAGACATCAGCCAGGGTACACTCGCAAGCGGTGGAGGAGTTCTGACACGTGATAGTGGTGATGTTCACGTAGAACGTCTGGTTCTGGCACGTCTCGGTGGTAGTGGTGTTGACGTAGAAAGTGAAGTTTTGGCACGTCTCGGTGTAGGTGTTGTTGACGTAAAAAGTGAGATTCTGACACGTCTCCACGGTAGTGGTGTTGACAAAGAACGTCTGGTTCTGACACGTCTCGGTGGTAGTGGTGTTGACATAGAACGTGAAGTTTTGACACGTCTCCACGTGAGTATTGGTGACGTTGAAAGTGTAGTTGGCACACGGAACCGCGGGCTCCGCGTAGGGCGATAAGAACTGAACCGCGAGCGAGACTGGAAAAACATTTTGGGTAGATGAAGTGATGGCCAGCGCACCAATAGTCAGAGTGGCCGATGAAGCAGCTGTGCAACCAGTTACTGTCAACTCGACTGCATGCTGAGTGTAGTAAAACACCCCCGAGGTGACGGTGCCACACGAAAGCGACAACTGGTCCACTTGGACAGTAGCACCCGAGGAAGTGACATTGGCCAAATCAATAAACAAGCGAGTGTGATCGACTGCGTAGACAGCCACCGCTTGCATTGGCCACGCGGAGTAGGTAGGTGAAGCCCCGACCGCTACACTGGTGTACGAGTAAGGAGAGACCTGCTGGGTAGTCCACACTGCATCGTAGAGCACAGTGACCGTCGAGATCTGACACAGAGTGGTGCCGGAGATTGCAACTTCAAAGACACACGGAGACACCAATGTGTACGTCGACGCCAGTGTACAAGCCGAGACGGAGATGCGCGAAAAGGAAACATTCAACAGTTCGAGATGGCAACCGGCAAAGGTAAACAACAGAGAGGTGTAGATGGTACCGTATGTGACACTCGACAGTGTCAGTGGTGTGGCGTCGAGGGCCGACACGTTGACCAGTCGCACGAACGCGTACAAACCGGTACCAGTGTGTGACAAGTAAGCTTGCATCCCACTGGGCAAAAAGTTCAGGTTGCTGCGAATCGTGCGGTAGGCATTGTTGTAAATCTGAGCCGTAGTATCCAGCTCCAGAGTGCCGGACGCCAGTCTGTCGACGGTTGGAGCCTGTGGCGTGACCAGTCGAATGCCGATACTCTGACCAATCCAAGTTGTAGTGTAGACACGACACACCATGGCAAAGTAACCCAGCTCCGAACGATACTCCATCCAAACGTCGACACGTGAGATTGTAGCAGGCACGGTGTTGACTGTGGAGTTCGATTCGGTGGCCGCAGGGACGACGTATCCGGGTCCGGCGACAGTGAACTGGTAACTGGAGACGCTGGGGTAGAAACTGGAGCCGGATCTGAGTGCATTGATCAGGGCTGCGTAGTCGCGACTGGGGAACGTCTGCACATCGGAGCCACTAGTGAAACCCCCGGGCGGTTTGTAATAAATAGTAGACAGCGACGCATTGACTGGACCTCGCCAGGAACGCACTGGCAAAATGGCGTGCACTGAGTTGTAGGTGAGATTCATCACCATGTTCATCATGCGTTCACTCAGATCGGAGCAGGTGGCGGTGGCCGGTGTAATCAAATGCCCCTTTGCTCGACCGATAAAATCGTCGGCCACGATAGGGATGTTACCATTGAGTGTGCACACTGAGACGAACTCCACGGGTTTGAAAATAGCAAAGACATCAACTGAATCGTACCGCCAAAGATTACCACCAAGCTCGAGTCCCGGCTCGGTAGATGCACACCACCAGATGCGGCCTCCGTCTGCGTAACTCCAGAGCGGACACGAGTAAGCAAAGCCATCGTAAGAACGAACATTAGCAGACGAAAATCGCGCTCCAGTGCCACACGCTCCCACCGGTTCCGAAAACACAAACAATGGAGTTACCAAATTGGTGTAGTCGCCCGCGGCGCAAGCCGTCTGGATCTGCGTCATGTGATACATGCGAGGCACACGATCCATCGTGGCACTGCAAGAGAAAGAAGACTCAGCCACGCCGCCGATGAATAGCATCGAGGTGGTGGAGACTGGCGGTTTGGTGTAAGTGATGGTGTAAGTCGCGTTCTCTTTGAAATACAAGGGTGGTTCAAGCAACAAAGAGCTGCCCGACACTATTGTCACGCTCTTGGCCGTGTCGAACGAATCGAGCCAGCTACTGCGAGCCATGGCCCCCGCCCTTCGCAACATGGTGGTGACATTGGTCCCCGAGGCCGAGTCGGAGATGGTGAAGAGCATAATCAGCCGATTAACGGTGGTGGAGAAGTCCGAAGTCGGTACAGTTCCGTCGATCGACACCGTGCCATTGAAGGTCATGTTGAAACGATAGCTGCCAACTGTCATGCGAGTGTTGTATGGGTCCGAGGTAATAGGTACCCATGTCAGAGAGCACGCTGTCAGAGCTGCCGAAGCTGTGGTGACTATCAGCAACAAACAGAACAGTAGTGACATTTATGCAAGCGTTTGAACAGTGACAGTGTAACATATATCAAGTATTCTTCTTCTGCCTCCGTCGCTTGGAGGTACCAGTTGGCGTGGGGGGCACGACGTGGTAAGTTGCACCGGCAATGGTGGTGCTTCTTTCCACGAAGAAACGAATGAGAGCGTAGATGAGCAGTACACCCACGGCCGGTCCAACACTGATTCCCATTACATACTCAATGGGCACCTCCGACAGTGAGCAGTCCGTTTCGCATAAAGCGATATCATCAACACACACATCGTAGCGCGTCTCATTGAAATAGAGAGTGGTGTTGACGCACAAGTCGTAGACGGTCTCGTTGAAGTACAAAGTGGTGTTGGTGCACACGTCGTAGACCGTCTCGTTGAAATAGAGAGTGGTATTGACACACGCATCGTAGACTGTCTCATTAAAATAGAGTGTGGTGTTGATGCACACATCGTAGACCGTCTCGTTGAAGTACAAAGTAGTGTTGGTACACACGTCGTAGACTGTCTCGTTGAAGTAGACAGTGGTGTTGACACACGCGAAAGGCGGTTCAACATACGGAGTTAAGAATTGGATGGCGGTTGAGCTGGGATAGACATTCTGAGTGGTGGTAGTGAAAGCTGCACCGCCCACTGTCAGTGTAGCCGTGGAGACGTTGACGCACCCACTGAATGTCAACTCGACTGTCGATTCAACCGAATAGAACGTAGCAGACGACACCGTCCCACACGACAGGGTGAGGTTGGACAATTGTATGCTCAGCGGCGAAGAGGTGAGATTAGAAAGACGCAGAAAGAGTCGCGTCCCATTCACCATGTACACTCCAGTCACTTGCATAGGCCAATCTGCAAACGCCGTCGAGATACCCACGGACATTGCCGAATAAGTAGTGGGAAACGCTTGCTGCGTTGTCCACACCGCATCGAATAGCGTGTCAACGGTCGAGGTCCTGCAAAACGCACTATCCAGTATGGGAACCTCAATCGCACACGCAGAGAGCAGAGTGAACGTCGAGCCCAGAGTGCACGGCGAAACGATTCGTGAAGTGGAGAAATTGAGCAGCTGGAGATTGCATCCGCCAAATGTGAACTGCAGCGAATTATAGTAAGTCGAGTATCGGACACTCTGCAGTGTCAGGGGTGTAGAGTCCAACAAAGTAACGTTAACCAAACGCACAAACGCGTAGAGATTGTCAGCATGTGATAGGTAGGTTTGCATGCCACTGGGTAGATACGCCGAGGAGCTGCGCACCGTGCGATATGCATTGGCATAAATATCGGCAGTCGTGTCCAGTTCAAGTGATGTGCCCAACAGGTTGGCGGCTGGACTCTGAGTAGAGATGATTCTGAGTCCAATACCTCTGCCGATCCAAGTAGTAGTGTAGAAACGGCACACCATAGCGGAGTAGCCCAACTCCGAACGGTACTCCATCCAGCAATCGGTTCGCCGAATTGAAGCGGGTAACAAGTCGACCGAGACATTGGTTTCAGCCGACGAAGGGTATACCATCCCCATTCCCGCCACAGTGTACTTGTAGTCGAGAATATTGGGGTAAAAGGCGGAATTGACCCGATTGCCATTGATCAGACTGGGAAAGTCGAGATTCGGAAACGTCTGCACAGCAGGGTCGTTTGGGAACCCAAACGGTGGATCGTAGTATCGCGCAGACACCGAGTCATTGACCAGACCTCTGTAAGAGCGGACAGGCAATACCGCGTGGATGGTGTTGGAGGTGAGATTCATCACGGGGGTGTACAATCGGTAAGTAGTGTCAAGACCTAAACACGCAGTGCTGTCTTGTGTCAAGGCGTACCGGTGACGATTCAGAAAATCGTCAACTGTCACCGGGATGTTGCCGTTGACCGCACACACCCTCAACAAGATCACATTCTTAAACGAAGCCCGGTTGCTGTCTAGTGATAATTGATTCCACAGCTTCTTGGTTGCCTCTAGTCCCGGTTCTGCTACCGAACACCACCACGTACGCCCATCACTGCTGGAGTTCCAGTAGGGACACAGAAACGGTTGAAATGTGTCGTAGGTGCGCACATTGGCCGACGAAAAGCGGGCACCGGTATAGCAGTCCTGGACAGGTTCAGTGAACGTAAACACTGGAGAGATCAATTGAGTGTAAGTTGGGGTGCATCCAGTGGTGGCCAGCTCCGTCATGTGGTACATGCGTGGAAGACGGCCAATCGTCAAGTCACACGAGAACGAAGACTCAGCCGCTCCCCCGACAAAAAGGTACGCAGTAGCGGTGATCGGCGGTCTCAGGTAAGCGATTCGGTAGGTAACATTGTCCACAAAAGGCAGCGGTGACTCAATGAATAGCGATCTACCGGAAAACACGGTAGTCTGCTTATAGCTGGCGCCAATATAAGCCGCAGGTATTGTGTTACGCGTACTCACCCACGTAAACCGAAACGCAGTAGCAAGAGTGAAATTGGTCGTGGAATCCGAAACGGTGAATAACGTAATCATCTTCGTGCTGGAAGTGCCGGAAAAGTCAATGGGCACTGCCAGTGCCTCGGTCGTCACCGCACCATTGAACGTTAGATTGAAACGGTAACTACCTACTGTCATGGTACTATTGGTGGCGGTGCTGACCATCGGCACCCATGCCAAGTCGCATGACAAAAGAGTGGCCGATCCGCTTGCACAAAGAATAATTAAACCAACTAGTAGCCACAACATCCTCGTTACTCTTTTTATTACGCTCACTCCTGACATAGAATGTTGACTCAACCTCTACACTGATGTGCCAATACGTAGGCATTCATGAGCGCTCGGATCCTGCCTTGCACGAAGTAGTAGCTGTTCTTATCCACTGTCAGTGCAAATTTGTAGAGCGGTCCCAGCGCATCGTGCGGCTTGAACTTGTGTTTCATCTTGATGACGGCGTCCCGATCAGTTTCACCTGCCCACGGCAAGGAGCCTCGCAACAGATAGTCGAGTGTGTAGATCAACGACACCAGATCGTCTACAGGGTGGAGTGGGTGACCACCGTCGACCCGCGGACTGGTGTAGACCAAGTCGTTGGTGATCACCTTCGCCACGGTGTCACCAACTATCGACTGGGTGCGATAGAACCCCACCAGCCAGCAAGTACGAGGAGGATCAATGTTCAGCAGAATGTTGCGCGGACGAATGTCGCCATGAACCCAGCCGAGCGGGTGCATCTTGAAGAGAATGTCGAGGACATGGTTGCCAATGTTGGTCACTGCCGCAACCTGGAGTTTGTTGTGCTTCGATTCGCTCAGAAGCGTCTGGAGATCGCAGCCAATGTATTTGGTGACCATAAAGACTTCCTCCTTCTCGACTCCGTAATCGAGGATCGTCGGAATGTTGCCCACCTTGGCCGCCGTCAGCGCCTCAATGACACTGACCTCGGTCTTGACGCGTCGCTCCGTCGAGTCCGGAGTGCACCTGAGTTTGGTCATCACCCCACGTTTTCCGGTGATCCTGTTTTGCACCATATAGGTGCAAGTGCCGAGCCGGCAGTCGTACACGTAGAGATCGCTAGCCTTCTCGCAGCTCATTTTTCAATGGAAGATCAAGTTTGTGGCGATTGTGGTCGCCCTAGTTGCCCCGATGAAAAAGAAAAAAAAATTTGTGGCGAAGGAAATTTCCTGGAAAAAGCCAAAAAAAGATTGGAGCAGTTGCGTGAGATCAAGCCCTCCCGAAAAGCTTATGCGCGCACTGTTGCCTTCCTCACCGAATGGTTCAGAGTCTCCACTTGGAGTCCACCGATCATCCTGTTGGATATTAACGATCGGCGTCCCCGGGAAAAGCGCGAGCGGTTCCGACCCGTGATTCTCTCGTGGCTCAATTGGGATCGCAACAATCGCGTCAGCGTCACACTATACCGAGCCGGCGCGCCCTGTAAGGTGCAAATCCAAGAGGCGGACAAACCAGCCAGTTCCGACCTGACTTTCTTCTGCGAGTTTACAAAAGCGACCGACTTTCAAAACCTCTTGAAGGTCCTCAACAACCTGGTGGCGTGTATCAATCCACCCCAAGCCGTCCGATCTCATATCGACTTCCTGTTGGCCGAGGATCCAGTCGCGAATGACGACTTGATCAGACTGTGTCGCGAGTCGCCCGAAACTGGCTATCGTTTAGCTTTTCTGAAACTTGCTTCGCATTAAACCTCAGTATCCTTTACTTTATCCTTGCTACTGGTGTTGCTACCATACAAAATAGGCAGTCGGACAGTTTGCTTGAGCGCTTGTGCTTCGAGCAGCTGCGCCACTAGTTTGTCCACCTCGGACTCGTCAGTGGTAGAGAACGAATCGGTGTTGTCGAACAACTCCGAGCTCTTGATTTCAAGCACATCACTGTTGTGTGTGTCCACCCCTTCGTGACTGCCGAGTGTCCACACCATCACTTGCGTCAGTTTGTTCAGTTCGCTGGTTACGTCCACCAGGCCGGCCGTGTGCTTCATCACCAATAGTCGGTCCTTGATGATACCCAATCGCCTGCGCATGCCCACCCACCGCTGGCGCTCCCGTCGGTACTGAATGATGTTCTCGGCGCACTCGCGCAGACGAGACGGATCCTTGGCATCGCGCGCCACCGCCTCGAACACGTACCGCTCCTTGGCATTGAGTATGGAGATGTTCCACGACGCTTCCGCGCTTTTTCGTTCCGCCAATCGGATTTCGTCTTGCACCCTCTGGTCGATCGACTGACCCATTGAGGCGTTTATTTTTCAAACATGAGTGAAGCGTCGACCGTCACCAACGATGATATACCAACTTTGGAAGAAAAAATGCGAAACTACTTGGCCAAGATCCATCCCACCGCGAGACCCGTGCGTGCGTCGGCTCTTCGTGCAGCCATGATGAACGAGTGTACCCGTCTGGCTTCAGATTTCCAGTGGGCGGCCGACCGAGTGCGCAGTATCCGCGACCTATCGAGAGCGGAGCAAAGGAAACTCATTCTGCTCTACAATGATTTCCCCGTTCTGCAGGACTTTCTCTTCAGTTTACTCGATGCCTAATCGCGAAGAGCAACATTACATCAACGAGCCAGCCGGGGATACGTGATGCCGCCAACCAAATGATGAAAGGATAGAACTGAAGAATCATCAGAGGATAAAAAAGCAACATTGCTGGCAAGGCCACCGCCCACAGTGTGATTGAGCTAGAGCGCGACCAGCACAGTGATTCAGCCACTGCTTGTAACGCCAGCAACGGCATGATGAGGATCGGGTTGGGGTAGAGGTAGCTCACTGATACTAGTGCCAGCATCAGAACCGCGTGGAGGGAAATGAAGCAGATGTGACAAAACTCCGAAACCACTTCGCCAGCCTTAAAGGCGTCAGTCACACAACGCGCGCGAAACCAGGCGGTACCGCGATTCAGCACGGGGACGAGCCACCAGGGGAATCCCGCATCGGTCGAAATTTTACAAACAGTGCACACATTATTTCTCAGTAACGTTTCATCGGACCAGCATTTGAGGCACCACGGTATGTTTTTACAAGCACATATGGAAACACGAGACAGACATGAAAAATTATTACAACAGACAATACACTGGAAAGAATCGCACGTTATTCCCATTGTTTGAATTGTGCCACTTCGATATGGTTGTTGTGGTGGTCACGAAACACCACAAACCGGCCGCCGGGAGACAGGGTTATCCGACGATCTTCGGCTTTTATGAATCGTTCCGCGTTGACCAGGTACACACCCACCCCGGCTATCGCCACCATCAAATCGTTGTCGGGGGTGAACACGGCCTCGGCGCTCGTCTGTAGCTTCTCCGTCGTCTTGAAGTTCAGCTTGCCCGTATCGGCCTCCCATACCGCCACCTCCTCGCCCAGCGTCACCAGCAGCTTACCGTCGGAAGAGTACTCCACTCCGGTAGCCCACGGAATGTCCAGCTTCAAAACCACCTCGCGAGTGATCAGGGACACGATCACCGGCGGAGCGCCCTGGCAGCACACCGCCACGTGGGTGCCATCGGGCGAGATGCAGGCGCTGTCGATCCCTTTACACTCGGGGACCGGCACTTCAGTCAGGTCGCCTAGTTTCAAGTCCCAGCGGTAGAGGAGCTCGTCGCCGAATGTGCAAACGGCCAAGTAGCGCCCACCAATCGAGGACGAGATAACAAACTCGAGCGAGGTCATGCGGTCCAGGGGGCGCACCATCTTGCCGGTTTTGGCGTTGACGACGATCACCGACTTGGGAGTCTCGCACACCAGATTGTAAGAAGTCTGGTCCGCGAAGAAAAACGCGAGACCAGGTCCGCCGTCTGGCAGCACGCGGTGCAGTTTGCCCGGCTCTTTGCATTTCACCACTCGCAGGTACGGCTCGTGGTCGAACTTGAGCACCAGCAATTGGCCGTCGCCGGAGATCGCCACATCCAGAACCTTTTCATGCTCACGGCAGATCGCTGCGTCTTCACGAGAAAGCATTTATTGTGGTGGGGAAATTTCTTTGGAAAAGCAAAAACAAGTACAGAACAGTACAAAAACGCACAAATGCGTACCACACCACTACCACCCACTCGGGGAACACGTAGTAGAGCGCATTGATGTTACACCAGTGGCGCACATAGTCATCGGTGGGCGCGGAACAGGTTTTGGTGTACACTCGCATCTCCGCGATTCGATTCACCTTCACTTCGTTGTAACTCTGCTCCCAAGACATTGCCGTTATGAGTAAAAAGAGCAGCGTTGCGATCCACAGCTTTATTCTTCCGACCATTTGGAAAATGACAGTGGGGAGTTTAATCACTCACACCGGCAATATATATTCCAAAACACTTTTACAATAACTCAAAAACCCATTCGCCAATGTCATCCAAAAGAAGAACCACCAAAACATTTCTATTGATGTCAACATCCCGACCGAGAAGATGAATCTGGGTCCGTTGCGATCGCACCATTCTTTCGACGCGGTGCAGGTATCGTGGAACGCTCGGATTTCCGCGTCACGGGCCCGCTCGATGGTCGAGTAAACACTCGACCAGTTGTATCCAATGGTAAATGCAGTGATGGATGCAATGACCACCCAGAAGCGCGTCAGGAAAGTCATTTGAAAAATAAGAAACATTGGGTTTAATCACAAGACCGCGAATGGTCGCCGACAATCGCAGTCACGAGTAGGAGAAGAAATGGGAAGAGAAAGTAGAGCAATGTCCATATCACTGAAAGTGTCAGATCCGAGAAGATGTAGCCGGGCTTGTTACGGTCGCACCATTCTCGGGTGTACTTTTCCGCGAGACAGGCGTCGTTGAACTCTCGCATTTCCGTGTCGCGGGCGGTTTGGACCAACGAGTAAAAGTATGGCCATTTGAGGCCAGCGCTAAATGCAAGGAGCGAGGAAAAGACTACCAGGAGCACGAGTGGCCACATCTTTCTAAACATTTGAAAAATAAAACAGAGTGAGTTCTTTATTCACTCACTCGTTAAATCTCAAAGGTCATCACCAATGGCTTGCCGTCGTCACACACCACGGTCACGTAACGACCACCAGGAGCCAGAGTGGCGTGAATGAAGTTCTCGGGCAGTGTGAACGAGTGGACCAATTCCCCGTCTTCGGCATCAAAGACGTAGATACCCTCGAACTGGATGCTGAGCAAGACCAGAAGCTCATTGTCGTCGGTGAAGGTAGCGTCAGCCATGTTCTCCAGACCAATATCGTCTTCATCTTCATCGTCCAATTGGTAGCGCAAACGACCCGTTGCAGTGTCCCACATGCTCACTTGATCACCGAGCACGACCACGGACTTGCCGTCGGGCGAGAACCGCACCGCGTAGGCTCCGGGAGTGTCGAGCGTCTGTTTGGTCTCGGGGAGCGACGTCATGCCGCTATAGTTGCACACGGCAATCTGTTTGCCATCGGCCGACGCGCACACCGCGGTGATCTCTCCGTGGTTGGTTTCAATCGCGTGCGAGGTGGCGAAACTCTTCAAGTCTACACAGCGCACCCCCTCGTCGTCGCAGATGGTCGCGAAACGCGAGCCCACCGAGTGGCCCCACTCGAAGAACTGCGAAGTAGAGACATCAAAGACGTTCAACACGCGACCCGCGTCGCCGTCGATCAAGGTCGCCACACCTTTGCGCTTGATAAAGAAAAGATGAGACTCGCTGCCGGCAAAGAAGATCTCCGCTTCTCCCTTTCCGTCGTCGTCCAGCTCGACTACCCGAGACTGGACAGTAATGCGCACACAAGGACTGGTGGCTCGCACCGTCACCTGCAGCTCGCCGTCCCCAGAGACCGCAGCTGCCACACACACTCCTTCTTCTTCTGCTGTCGAGCTCATAAATTTTTCGTGGTGGTCAAACAAGGAAATTTCTTTGGAACCACAAGAGAAATTTCTGTTTTCGATAACCACAAAATAATGAGATCAGTGAGGATCGATGGACGCGACGAGTGCGATGTTGGGATCCAGTTGAAGGCTGTTCTGAGTCAATTCGTCGGCCACACCGCAAACTTTAAGTTGCATGTGCGTATGCAATCCTGCGATTTTGACCAAGTGGACAAGATCGCGAAAGCCCTTGTCGAATCGAATCATTGGACGTTGGTGATGTGGATCGGGTTCAAGGGTTTGGAGAGTGTACCTGAGTCAGTTTGGGAACTCACCGACTTGGAGGAGCTTTCACTCGCCAACAACAAACTCAAGACCATTTCTCCTGCCATCGCCAAACTCACCAAGCTGAAGAGGCTCGCCATTGAATATAATCTATTTGAGGGCTTTCCGGAAGCTGTGTGCAAGCTGGAGCAATTGCAGGTTCTCTTTGTTAGTGCCTGCCAACTGAGTGTTCTTCCTTCCTCCTTCGCCTCTCTTCGCAACCTGCTGGAACTCGACTTGGAGTACAACACATTCGAGCAGTTTCCTGAAGTGATATGCGAGCTGAGAAGCCTGAGGGAGCTGTGGTTGGGTGGCAACAAGCTGGCGTCGCTTCCTCGTTCGTTTGCCAATCTTCGAGAGCTGAGATTACTCGAACTTTCGGTCAATCGCTTTACGGAGTTTCCTCAAGTGGTGTGCGAGCTGCCGAATCTGGAGAATCTCAGCATGTGGCGCAACCAGTTAAGCGAGCTGCCTCTGGCCATCACCAGGCTCGTTCGCTTGAAATCCCTGAATTTGGGAGGGAGCTTGTTCACCAGCTTTCCTCTGTTTGTTGGCGATTTGTCTCAGCTTTCTACATTCTACTCATGGGGTTGGTTCACTCCTCTCGTTTCCAATTCTCTTTCTCACAGTTGGTGCAGGTAATCCTCTTCAGGGTCCACAAAGAGACCTCAACGACGACGATATACTCCGATTCCTTCAACAGCGTCGCGTGATTCCTCGTTTAACGGACGTCATCGCTGCTGGTTTCTGCTGCGAGGAGTCAAACGCGTGGACTCAGTTTCTGGTTAGAGGACTGTACGATCCTCGTCTCTTTATTTTCATCTTTGACTTTGCCTTTGATTTTGCCTTATTCGATGAGGAGAAATCTCGCAAGAAATTGCGATTAGAATAAATTTCTTTGTACGCGTGTGCCGAGGAAAGTAAAGAGGTTTATTCCAATCGCAATTTCTTGCGAGGTTCCTTCACGAATAAAGCAAAGTCGAAGATAAAGAGAAATAAACGAGGATCATACAGTCCGCGAACCAGGAACTGAGTCCACGCGTTCGACTCCTCACAGAAAAAGCCACCGCCAATGATGGCAGATAGTCGAGGGATGACACGACGCTGTTGGAGGAAGGGGAGAAAATTGACATTTTCGAGGCCACGCTGGAGACCTTGGAGGGGATTGCCTGTACCAACTGTGAGACAGAGAAATGGAAACGAGCAGATTGGACCAACCTGACGAATAGAATTCGGAGAGCCGAGGCAAATCGCCAAGAAACAGAGGAAAGCTGGTGAACGAGTTTCGACTCAAATTCAGGTACTTCAAGCGAACGAGCTTGGTGATGGCCAGAGGCAACTCGCTTAATTGGTTGCCATCTAAGAATAGATGCTCCAAATTCGGCAGCTCGCACACCACCGACGGAAAATCCTTGAAGCGATTTTCCGACGCACCAAGCTCTCTAAGCTCTTGGAGATTGGCAAACGATCGTGGGAGAGACGACAGCTTGTTCGCATAAATCCACAGCCTCCTCAGGTTCCTCAGTTCGCAGATCACTTCAGGAAATTGCTCAAAGTCGTTGACGCCAAGATGGAGCTCCAACAGGTTGCGGAGAGAGGCGAAGGAGGAAGGGATGTCGCTCAAATGACAGTTATAACAGGACAATTCCTCCAATTGCTCCAGTCGACAGACGACTACGGGGAATTTCTTGAAAGGATTGAATTCAATCCCAAGCTTCCTCAGCTTGGTGAGTTTGATGATTTCAGGGGGCATGGCCCTGAGGTTGTGGTTGATACATAGCTCGTCTACATTCGCGAGATCCCAAACCGAATCAGGAATAAAATCGTTGTAATACAGCTCCAGACTCAACCACCAGAGTGGTTTGAAGAGTCGATTAAGGACTTCAACGACTTTGTTTAGTTGCTTGCCTCCACAGTGATCTACAATCACTGACACTCGTAAGTGGTCGCCTTTAATCCACATGGCCTTCAACTTGCTCTCCGGATCATCATCCTCGCAGATCTCCACTCTCATTGTTTCTTTCGCCATGTCTATTGAGTTTTGAATCGCATTGGAAAAATTTCCGTGTTGTACCCAAGAAATTTCTTTGAAATTTCCTCCGGT
>ERZ650304.480-NODE-480-length-20833-cov-7.741457_pt1 | contig 20833 bp, 20 predicted proteins | sample MGYA00376240_ERZ650304 | MGnify/ENA primary metagenome ERZ650304 (study PRJEB26733, sample SAMN07839271) | wastewater metagenome | biome: small river; feature: stream; material: water | place: USA: North Carolina | collected 2016-03-01 ... | reverse complement strand
ATTAAACTGATATTAAACTGATATTAAACTGATATTAAACTGATATTAAACTGATCCGACATTTCCAATTATTGCTATACTATTGTTTAGAATAAGCAAGCTTTAGAGTATGTATTAATATTAATGGGTTAAAGTATGAATAAAAGTAAATCAAAAGTGCTACCAAAAGACAATAACAGCAAAGAGTCGTTACCCAGCCAAACATTTAAGGGGATATTTAAATTTAAACAAGGCCTTATACTTTTTAAATTAATTTTATCTTATATGCTAATTATTTCTCCATTTTTTATTTATTATTTTAGCTCACTAGAGTTATATGCCTATAATGAATTATTTAAAATTAGTTATTCATTTTTTGATGATTCGACAATAGAAATGAAAGTCTGGCACGCATTTATAACATTTATTTATTTGTTGACACATTCAGGTATAAAAACATTTTTACTTATTTCATTTATAAGCATATTAACTTTAATACCATTTGTAATCACGCAAAGTATTTTACAAGATGAAGATATTCGTAAAAGTAATTTGAGAATATTTGGATTCATTGTTATAACAATAAGTTACTTTCTTTTGCTAATTGCATTAATGAGTTTTTTCCAAATTTCTGATTTGTTTATTAAAGGTATAGAGAAAAAATATCTTGAAGAACATGCAAGCTATTGTCAAATATTAAATAAACCAAACGAATCTGACACAGGGCTTGTCATATCTGAAAATGCTTCGGTACCATATAAATTATTATTTACAGAATCCACCATTATATATTTTAAACCAAATGAACCTATTGCTATTTGGAAAACATTTAACTCAGAAGAATTGAAATTAATGAAGTCTAAGTGTATTAACTAGATCTTGGTATAAGTATAACTCTAATAAAAACAAAATAAGAGTTGTTGTCAGCATAACAGTGTACTTATACCGATATTTTTTGTTATTGACAGGTTTAGATTTTTCATAACGATGAAAAGCATAGATACAAATCACTAACCCGCTTAATATTATAATTACTAAAGTATTATAAATATAATCTTTTTGTGCATCAGTTAATACACTTAAAAGAGCACACCATATAGTAATAATCATCATATTAAATATAATTTGGTATCGGTTCATTTTTGGTGTTTCCTTAATGTAAAATTGATATTGTAATTCTAGTAGTAGTCATTTTAGGCAACTTAAATAATATATTATTATACCATGAAACAGCCACTTATGTTATAAAATATCATTGTATTTCAGTGTGTTATGATGTATAACTGCATTTTGCAACCCAGTTTTCATAAGCTCAATATTTGGCATTTCTCGCACCTATATATTGGCTATAAGACACAATAGGTAGGGCAATTACCCCCTTGATATTACTGCTTTAAGAAAGTGATTTGTTTGAGATTAATTATATTATCCACAAATTTTGTGGATAATATAAACCATGTTATTAATATGGTTATACTAAGACAGCTTGAACTATAGGTTATGGGGTAGATTTCCCTAAGCCGCATTTTTATTTCGCGGATCAGTTTTTAGAAAGCACCACTTCATCGTGTCTTAACCAACCAGTTTGCGTTTGTTTAAGTAAACTTGCACTCGTAATGCATAATTTTAGTTAATTTTAAATTTTGGGGTTGGTAAGGGGTAGCTCGCTACCTCTTACACATGCTGCACCGCAGGTAACTTATTTTCTTAATTGAATAATCTATTTAGCGATAAATTGGTCAAGGATATACTACGACCATCGTGGTCGTTAGTTATTAGTGGTGTTTACACCACGGCAACAGGGTATTTATCAACACCCATTAGGGTGTTATAACTTTGTAGAGTTTGTAATGTATGATAGTATGGGTAATGTGGAGTTCTGATTTGTTTAGTTATTTATCTAAATATTGGGAATATAACCCTATAAAAAATTAATTTAACATGGAAATACAAAATATTTATTGACGTATTTGGCCAAGGATTCCCTTAGCCACAATTAACTTATGCACAGAAATTTATAAACCAAATTTTTTGATGGTCTCTTGATGGCGTTTTATACTATTTACTTCTTTTATATAGCGCATAGTGGTCTCAATGGATGAGTGCCGTAGATTTTGTTGTACTGTTCTTATATTGACTCCTGCTTCAACTTGATGAGTTGCAGCTGTATGACGGAACCAATGTGGTGAAACTTGCTTTAAACGGTGTGAGATATTCTTATTTTTAGCTAATTTAGATGCTTTATGACAAATTGATCTAATATTTTGATATATCCAATCATCTGTAACAGATTTCATTTTTTCTCCTGGATTAGATAAAAAAATTAATGGAATACTATCTTCAAGAGATTTTCTTTCAAATATTTCAGACAATTGATATATTTTCCTGTATTCACAAAATGCTTTAAAAAGATGCGCTGGTATAGGAATATGTCCAGATTTATTACCTTTGCCAATTACTTTAAGCCATACTTTGTGTCTATTGACCTGAATATCATTCATTGTAGCTTTGCTTAATTCAGATCTTCTACAACCAGTATAATAAAGTAATTTAATTAACCAAATAATTCTAACTCTGGTGTATTTTTGAATATAAGTTTTACTAGGTAAGTCATAAGCATATGACATAATAGCATCTAATTCTTCTATTGTTAAACAATGATAAGGCAATAAAGTTTGTTGGAATACTTTAACGGATCTTTTAAAAGGGTTAATAGTTAAATATCCATGATTAAATAGGTATTTCGCCATTTGTTTAATGATTGTAATATTTAACTTGGCCGAAGATGCAGATAAAGCTCTTCTGAATGGTTTCCAATCAGAATGTCCATATTTTCTTCTTTTACCACATAATTCAATTGGAGGGGATTGTAGAAAATTTAAATAAAATAATAAATGCTCTCTATCCAACGTCTGAAGAGATAACTGATTATATTTCATCCATAAGTAGAATTTAACAGCCACAGAGCGATATGACGTATATGTATAATAAGAATACTTGTATTCATTCAACCATAAAATAAGAAAGTTAGCGTCTACGTCTGGTATGTTTATGTCTATATTGGTAAAGTTACTTTTATGATTAGCAATAAAGTATTTCAAACTTATGACTCCCAAATTTTTTGAGTATATCATAAGTAATAGTAAACTCCATATAGACAACATTTACAGGTATGTAAACACTACAAATACAATAAATACTGTATATTGAATAGAACAATTCAGGTTAATTAATTGCTAATATAATTATAAAGCAACATGCTTATGCTATGGAGCTCTAATAATAACTAATAATTATGTTGCTAATGTATGAAATTAAAGTAAATCTTCATTATATATGAATTATATGAGATAAATTTGATAATAGCGCTTAATTGGCTATAAATTTGGTGCTAATTTGAAATTAATACAGAAAATAGCTTCAAAACTTGACAAGTAATAAAGTCTTAAGTACAATACTAAAAGGACTTAGAAATAAGTTATGGTTTGTCAGAGATGAGAGTCGGAAATTCAAATCTCTGGCGAGCCAGCTGAACATCTACATCGGAATATTAAAGAGTTGGAAGCTCGATAATAATCTACTAAAACCTTAAGGAACAAGGATCAGTATTATGCCTAATGCTAGCCAGAATTATATCATACCTGAATTAAATTGCAACAAAATTTCTACTTTGCCACTGTATAACTCTTGCAACACACATAAGAACAAATTTCACTATTATAACAATAATAGTGAATTTATATACTGGTTTCCACTTTGAACTAATGCTATTGTTGCTAATTGGATACAAAGAGTTATATTAGTATTATTAAATACTAATATAATAGAATTTAACTGAGTTTAAAAATAAAACATTGTTTAGATCAGATAACATTAGTTTGGTTTTTAAATAAGATAATATTTCTTGATTTTTACTTATTGCCGTCACTGGAAAATTCGAACCATAATGAATATATTCATTTGGGATATTTGCAAATAACGTATCGCAGATTAATGAAACATCATCTTGCGAACCATTTAAATCTAATCCAGAAAGCTTAAATGCAGCATTGCCATTATAGAGTTTCAACATTTGCTCCCATAATCCTAGGTTCGCATAATTTGGTAAACCGGCGTGATCAATAACACATTTAACCTGACTCTGTTGAATACTTTCAAATGCTCTAATTAATTGCTCTGGATACATTTGACAATCAAAAATATAATTATTTTTTGCCAAACAACACAAATTAAGATATAACTGCTTAAGATTTTTATCCGACAACGTTATATCATTGATGCATGGTGAATATACAAATTGACTTGAGTGCGACATGATATCTCGGAAACCGACGACAAAATCATAATGCTTAAATTGATTAATCTTTGCAGCAAACTGGTCTGAATCTTGTAACATATCAATATATGCGATGTGTTTAAACGGAATCGTACTATTCTGTCTAATATTTTCAAGCCACTGTACTTCGGCTATACTCTGTAAAGAATCAGCCGCTTCTATAGTAACAACACCATTAATAATTAATGGCTGATGCGCACTAAGATATGTTTCAAAGTTAATATCACGAATTAAATTACTATCTTGACTCTTAATAACCCAAGAATTAATTTTATTTGATAAATCCCAGACATGAATATGCGCATCAAGAATATCCATATTTTTTCCCTTAGCCAAAGATATACCCAACTTTACGCTTTGCCGCATCAAATAATAGCTCACTATCACTAACTTCGATATGGTCATTCGCATTGCGCCACGCATCATATTTGGCGGCTGTGTTGTGCACTACCTCAACTGGTGGATATTTGATTGCCCCACCGGTAGACATTGTTAGAACATGTACTTTACAACTTGTTTCCAAATAATAATGAAACCAAAAAGCCTCAGTAATCGACTTACCAACACTGATTAAGCCATGATTTTTAAGGATCATTACATTATTATTAGCAATATCTTCTAATAATTTATTTTGAGCATTATCATTAATGAAGAGCGTATCAAAATTATGATAACCAATTTTGCCAGAAAACATCATTGAAATCTGATCTAATAGCAATAAATCTTGCTCCAAATTAGAGACAGTAACGCCATAGGTACTATGTGTATGTAGGATAACATTTACCTCTGGGCAATTTTTATAGATCGCACGATGCACAGTTGTGCCGTTACGATTAATTTGAAAACCGTAGTTACTTGCTATTACGTCACCATCAAAATTAACTTTAACTAAATTTTCTGGTGTAATTTCATCAAATGCTAATCCAAAAGGCAAAATTAATAAAGCCTCCTCATTGGGCACACGCACTGATAAATGCGTAACAATTAAATCACACCAATCATAATGATAAAATATTCTATATAAGTATGCTAATTGTTTGCGAAGGTTTTCTTCACTTAGCTCACGCGCAGATAGAATATTAGCTTTTATTTGTGTATAGTTTAATTGTGACATTTATTTTACCTCAAATGCTTTAGATTTCATTACGACTTTATCATTTAACTCAATACCAATTCCAGGTAATTCTGGCACTACCATAAACCCATCAAGTGGTTGATAATCCTGCAAACAAATCTCACGATTCCAGTCTTTTAAGGCATATGTATGATGTTCATGAATGTAAAAATTAGGTATCGCAGTTTCTAAATGCAATGAGACTGTAGTTGCAACTGGGCTACCACACACATGAGCCTGAACTTGCACATCATAAAGATCACCATAATCACAAATTTTTTTAGCTTCTGTAATTCCACCGCATAAACCAATATCTGGTTGTAAGATATCGATAGTCTGATTTTCTAAATATGGACGCATACCGTGACGTAAGTATAGTCTCTCACCAGCAGCCAATGGAACGGTTAATTTCTGTGCGATCTTATCATGTAATGCTGAATTAAGATAATTTACTGGTTCTTCCATAAAGGTGCAATTATACTTCTCAGCTACTTCCAATCCAACTTGAATAGCAGATCCTGCACCCAACATACTATGGCATTCTAAAAAGATATCAACTTCATCGCCAACTGCATCACGAATTGCTGCCATCCTCGCTTGTACTAACTTCAAGAAATCTTTTGGCAATAATTTAGTTAAATTATATAGTGTATTGCAATCTTTATCATAAAACATTGGATTAACTTTTACAGCATCATAACCTTGCTTTAAGGCTTTCTCGGCGGCTTTTGCATAGTCTAGTGGATTAGTTAATTTGGCAGGAGCACTATCCCAATCAAATTGTAGTTGACTCGCATAAGTTCTTAATTTATCATTAACTTTACCGCCAAGCAGTTGGTATAACGGCACACCCAAGGCCTTAGCCTTAATATCCCACAATGCCGTGTCAATTGCACTCATTGCCGCATAAAAAACGGCATTACCACCAAGAGCCCAAAATCCATCACGAAACATTTTTGACCAGAGTAATTCTGTATTAAATGGATCAAAGCCAATTAATTTAGCTTTGGCAATTTCATTTAACATATTTGCAGCAGCACTATGCCCCCAATCATAAGCTAGTCCAGCTTCACCTACACCACTAATTCCTGCATCAGTATGTACTCGTACCAAAACTGGGTGCCATTGTGGACGCTCAGGACATTCCATATCAAAAATTTCAACTTTAATAATTTTCATGATATATTCTTTCTACCTTTTTAAACGTTATCGTGCAATATAGCCGCCATCAATTGGAATTAATGCTCCAGTGATATAACTAACATTATCTTGACAAAGAAAATACACCAATTCTGCAACCTCACTTACTTGACCAACTCGGCCAATTGGCTGCTCTTGAGCCTCATTCTGCTCAATCAAATTAAGATCGATACCAGACCGCTCCGAATATTTAGATATTGCTTCTCGATATAATGGAGTATCAACGGTGCCAACACCCAGACAATTTGCACGAATATTAAACTTGGCATAATCCAACGCTGTGCTTTTTGTGAGATGGGCTAATGCAGCTTTAGTCATTCCATAAACTGTAGAATTAGTTTTTGCCACACTAGATTGATCTGAACCAATAGTAATTATTGAACCACCATTTTGCTTCATGCATGCAATCGTATTTTGAATTAACCAGTATGCACTTAATAAATTTAGATTCAGCAGTTCATATAAATCATCTGGAGTTGTATTTTCAATATTTGCTGAAAGATGCTTTCCAGCATTTAAAATAAGAATATCAATCACTCTAGATTCATTAATAATCAGAGTTATTGTTTCTTTAACCTTATTTTCTAACGACACATTAGTGCAAAGGTATTTATAATTAGTTAACTTCTGAAATCTTAAATTATCTTTAATATCTAAGTTATAGACAAAATAATTATCAGAAAGAAATTTATTAACGATACTTTCACCAATTCCTGATGAGCCACCAGATATAACAACAACTTTTCTATTCATAACTAATATCTTTAAAAATTACGCTATTTTGTAGTTGCTGCTGATTCTGGTTGATTTTGATCAATCATACGACTTAAATAATCAGCTGGTAATAATCCCGATGTAATTGAGCCATTTGGTAAAACAATGGTTGGAGTTCCAGTTACTTGAACCAAATTATTGCCAACATCTTGCATCTTAGCTAAGTCTTTAGAACGATTACACGTATTATTTTTACCATATGGCTTATCTTTACCCATCACCGCTATAATTGCACTTTCTGGATTCTCAGCACACAAAAGACGTTTAGAATCATCTGCTGCACTAGGATGAATTGCTAATGGGAAGAAATAATAATAAATAGTTACATCCTTTAACTTACCCAAAGTTTCTGCTTCAAGACGTTTACAGAATGGACAATCTGGATCAGTAAAGACTGCGATATTATTTTTTCCTGTACCGATTACGCGTTTTATGGCAATATCTAACGGTAATTTAGCCCAATCAATTTTATTTAATGCTTCTGTACGTTGCTCAGTTAAGCTAGTTTTAGTAGTTAAATCTAGCATATTCCCAATTAAAGCCATATTACCAGTCGCATTAACATAAAATACTTTGCGTCCAGAATCAACCTCATAAACACCTGTAAATGGAGTAGTGAGAATTTGATCTACTACTAAATCAGGCAAATTGTTTTTCAGATTTTGTTTAATTGTATTACTCGTCGTATCATCTACAGATGCCGCATAAACAGAAACACTGGCACCAAGCAATAGTGCAACTAAGCTAGATTGTATAATTTTCTTCATAAATCAATACCTTAAATAAAAATAGGCTTGCAAATTTACAAGCCTAGATTAAGTCTAAAATTAACTTATTGTGCTGCAGATGCAACTGGAGCAGAAGCTGCAGGAGCTTTGCCAGAAATTTCATCTAATTTAGCATTTAATTGGTCAGCTGGTAACATACCTGGTAAAATAGTACCATTTTCTAGAACCATTGTTGGCGTTCCATCAACCTGAACTACATCAGTACCAATTTTCATGATTTTATCTAAACCACTAGTATCACAACTTACGTCAGTTGGTAATGGAGTATCTTTTTGCATGAAAGCTGTCCAAGTTGCTGAACGGTCTTTACTACACCAAATTTTCTTAGCATCAGATGCTGCATTTGGATGAATTGGCAATGGGAATAAGAAGCTGTATACTGTTACATCTTTTAATTGAGGAACAACTTGTTTTTCAAACATTTTGCAATATGGACAATCAGGATCAGTAAATACCGCAATCTTACGGCTGCCATCACCAATAACTTGTTTAACTGCTAAATCTAAAGGTAATTGGCTGAAATCAACTTTAGCGATTTCTTGCATCCGTTGTTCAGTAACGCTTTGTTTAGTGCCTAAATCAACCATGTTACCAAATACCGCGAATTTACCATCAGTTGACACGTAAAATATCTTACGACCAACCACAACTTCGTATAAACCACTAATTTTAGTTGGATTCACTTGATCAACTTTAGTCAAGCCTGGAACTTGTTTAACTAAATTTGCTTTAATTTGATCAGGTGTAACAGTCGCAGCGCTATCACCAGATTTATTACAAGCTACCAAAGCCACGCTAACCATTAAACCAAGAAGTAATTTTTTCATAACATCTCTCATAAAATAAATAATAATGAATAAGTTGATTATTATAACAGTAATTTTACAACTAAATCTGAAAAATTAATTATTAATTGCTGAATTAATTAAGGCTTTTTTTAATGGTGAGATTTTATTAACTAAATTTAAACCTAAATTACGTAATTTATCTACAACTGGCAGACGATTGTTGAACAAACGCTGCAATCCATGACAAGTCATCTGCATTTTACGCACTTCAATTAAACGCAAATAATTATAACGAGCCAAATCTGCAGCATCTAAACTGGGAAATTTATTTGCCATCAGTTTAGCTAATTCCCATGCATCACCAAAGCCAAGATTTACACCTTGCCCTGCTAATGGATGAATCGTATGTGCGGCATCGCCAATTAAAATGACTCTCTGTTGATAAGTTTTTTCAACCAAATTTAGTTTTAATGGAAACGCCATTGCTGGAGTAACCAACTCTAACTCTCCAAGCGTATATTGCCCTGCTTGAGCTACTAATTCACACAATTCGTCTGAGCTAAAACTCAGTAATCGTTCAGGATCGTCGGTTGACCAAACGATTGAAATTTGTTGCTCTGGTAATGGTAAATAAGCTAGAACCCCATCAGTGAAAAACCACTGATGAGCAACACCGTGGTGATCAATACTACATTTAAAGTTAACAACCACACCAGATTGATAGTACGGAATAGTTTCAGTTGTGAAATTAAACTTGTTACGTATAAATGAATTGGCGCCATCCGCAGCAATCAACCATTTAGCCTGAATTATTTGCCTATTGGCATCAATTAACTCAACACTATTTTCTTTCATTTGAGCATCTTTTAGATCGGTATAAATAAAAGAAATTTGTGAGTGATTTTTTAATTCAACTAATACGGCTTGATGTAAATTACGATATTCAACAATTTTTGATAAATACTCACCGTTACAAGAGTCCTTGTCAAATTCAATAACGCTATCATGGTTACCACGAACGTTCATTGCGTTAATGGTGCCAATTTTATCCCAATTTGGTTTAACACCAAGTTTAGTTAAGTGTGCAATATTACTTGGTGAAATTGCATAAATTTTATTATCGAAACCTAATAAGTTATTATCAAAATTTGGTTCATTGCGCTCAATAAAAGCTACCTTCAGTGTTGAATTTTGCTGAATTAAGTCTAGTGCAAAACTAGCACCAACTAATCCACCACCAACAATTGCTATATCATACATAATCTACAATCCAAAAATTAAGCTGCGCGCAACAAAATTTTTTATTTGCGGCAAATTACTTAGTGCGATTACACCTGCACCACGTAAATGTGCAAGTAACTTATTATTACTTTCTAGCTTGGTTGCTAACAGATGAGTAAAGCTAATTACCGCATTAACATCTTTATTACGTAATTGATCATAACGTTGCAAAGTGGTTAAATCTATTTCAGCATCTTCTGCCATCAAGTTGCTAAGATGAACAACATCACGTAGCCCTAAATTTAAGCCTTGCGCCGAAACTGGGTGCACAGTTTGAGCCGAATTACCAATTAAAATAATGCGTTTTTGTAAGCGTTTTTGTACCTGAGTCAAACGTAAAGGAAAACTAACTGGTTCATCCAATAATGTGGCACCGCCCAAACGTTGAGTAAATTCAGCATATAATGCTTGCATTAATTGACTATGATCTACTTTAAATTGCTCAGCTAGCTCAGATTTTAATGACCATACTACCACGTAATGCTCTTCAAATGGCAATAGCACTAATGGCCCAATACCACCAAAACGTTCGTGCGCTAAATTAGCATGCTTTGCCAAAGTTTTAATATGAAAAATTAAAGCTTGTTGTGCATAATCATGATTAATTTTTTTGGGTTTATCAGCTAATAATTTGCCACCTTCAGCCATAATTACCAACTCTGCAGTAATTAATTGCTCTGATTGTTGAGTATCATTATATTCAATCGTAGCAAATTCTGGACCATCATAAACATTGGTAACATTAGCACAGATAAATTGAATCAATGGTTCATTAGCAACAATTGCGTCTAAGTGTGTACAAAGATTAGCATATTTTATTGTAGAACCAAGCTGCTCGAGTTGCAGTTCATGAGCATGAATTTGAGTAATCCCAAGCCCTTGGTGTGAAATTTGCACGCAATTAATAGCCGTAGTCAGTTCATTCGGCCAGGCACCAAGTTCATTGAGAATATTACAGCTAGCAAAAGATAGAGCTAAAACTCGAGCGTCTTGTTGCTTAACTATCCCTTGGTCAATAACCGTAACTTTTTTACCTTGTTTGGCAAGCTTAAGTGCCATAGTTAAGCCAACTGGACCACCACCAACAATTACAATTGATTTATGTGTCATGATTAATAATCAAAAACCAAAACTGAATTAACACCAGCATTTAAATTAGGAATAATCTTATCTTGGGCAAATTGAACATGTGCAGGATGTTGTAAATAGTAATTTCGCTCCGAAGTATTTACAAATTCCATTGTGAAAGCATAATTAAAATCCCCACTTAGTCCTTCTGGACTGTTGTTTTTGCCATAAGTATAATTTTTAATTTGTGGAATTACATTAACCAATTGCCCTAATTCAAATAATATTTGTTCAATCTTATCTGTTGGCTGATCTTTAGCAAATTCCAATAATACGATGTGTTTAACCATTTAAAATTCCAAAAAAAGCCCAAGGTTTAACCTCGGGCTTTGAAAGTTCTTAGTACTGAACTTGCATTTTCATAATTTCTTCGTAACTTATTGTAACGTCTTTAGTTTGTGCTTGCGCAAAAATTCCATCGGTTACTTTTTGTTCCATTGCCATAGCTTTAGCATTGTTTACACGTTGCTCATCTTGGAAATACCATGATAAGTAATCAGTAGCATCTTCATACATTTCAGCCATGTCTTGCACAACAACTTTTACTTCATCATCAGAAACACTTAGTTCATTCTTTTTAATGAATTCTTGTACTAATAAACGTAATACAACCATGTTTTTAGCATCTTTTTCGAACATTTCATGAGTCAAATTAATTTGATCAGCTTTATGCCCTTGTTTTTTCATGTTTTCTTCAGCATGTTTCATCATATTATGAATTTCATCATGAACTAAAGCACCAGGAACCTCTAATGGAGATACTTCAGACAAAGCTTGTAATGCATTATCACGAGCTTTTAATTTAACTCGGCGATTAACTTCGCGTTGTAAATTTTCTTTAATTTCTTTACGTAATGAAGCTTCAGTACCATCTTCAACACCAAGAGTTTTAACAAATTCTTCAGTTAATTCAGGCAAGGTTTGTTTTGCAACTTCTTTAACAGTAATTGTGAAAACCGCAGTTTTACCTTTTAAATTTTCAGCATGGTATTCTTCAGGAAAGCTGACACTGACGTCTTTAGCTTCGCCAGCTTTTAAGCCCAATACACCAGTTTCAAAATCAGGCAACATCCAACCTTGACCTAAAACAAATGGATAATCTTCAGCTTTGCCACCGTCAAATTCAACTCCATCAACAGTACCAAGGAAATCTACAGTAACTTTATCACCATTAGCCGCAGCTTCGTCAGAAATGCTGTGTGTAGCACGTTGTTTGCGTAAAATATCAATGGTAGTATCAACATCAGCATCACTTAATACACAATTTGGCTTAGCTAATTCTTTAGTACTTAAATCACCTAGTTTAACTTCAGGCATAACTTCAAATGTTGCCGCAAAGACAAAGTCTTCACCTTCGCTGTTAGTCAAATCGAATTTAGGATAACCAACGATATCTAATTTATGCTCAACTAATAATTCAACAAATTTTTTATTTAATTGTTCGTTAACTGCATCTTCATATGCACGTCCGCCGTACATATCTTCAACCATTTTCTTAGGTGCTTTACCAGGACGAAACCCTTGTACTTTAGCTTGTTTAGCATATTTTTTTAATTCTGTCGCAACCTTACCGTTAACGGCTTCCTTGCTTACGTTAAAACTTACCTTGCGCTCCAAAGTGCTTACTACTTCTACTGACATCCTAAGAGTTCCTTATAAATTATATAATATTAGACGCAGATTATACCAGAGTTGAGTGCTAACGATATAGATTAATTCCCAGAAAATTATAATTTTCTCTAAGTATTTTTAGACTAATTTAGATAATTTTATTATAGAAAATTTAAGCTGAATTTATATTTATCTAATTTTACGTAAATAATAAATTAACCAGACTACGCTTGCAAAAACTACTGCACTAATAATTGCAAATATCACTGAACCAACTAATAACGGAATTAAAAGCAATTGCCAATTATTAAGTAATTGTTGGAAATCAGTGTTAATTAAATCACTAATAAAATTAATTCCAAGTAAATGACAGCCAATATAATATGATGCATATAAAATTGGTAACATAGTAAATGGATTGCTAATCCAAACACATGCTACAGCTACTAATATATTTGCCCTAAACATGATCGCAAATATTGCCGCTGGAATCATTTGAAAAGGCATTGGTATCATCGCCCAAAACACGCCAAATAAAGTTGCTTTCACAACGCTATTACGATTAAACTCCCATAAATATGGCTTATCACCCGCACGTTTTAAAATAAAACGTAAATATTTGTTATTTTCTAAGCGGTCACGACTTGGTAAACGATTCTTTAATTTCTTCATAAAAACCTTTCATTGCAATAAGTAAATTTGCAAATTAATTCAATTTAAAAAATTTCACCATTTTTTCAGCCTTGGAGCCAAGTATCCAAAAAGAAACTCCCAGAATAATAAAGAATAATGTTTTATTAATTTCTTGCCAAAAAAATTCAAAATACTGAGTATATAAATTAATAAAAAAGAAAACTAACCCAAATCTTTTATAGATTACATCGTTGATTTTTATACCATATAAAATAGCAGTTAAAGCACTTATTGCCAATAAAATTGACCATAAGAGTAATTCATTCTGTTTCATCACAAAGCAAGTATTTGCCGACCCACAATTACCAAAAATTGATAGTATCCATATCCCAATAAACAAGTAAAGAAGCCCTATCATACTGGTAGTTTGATTAAATTGTTTTAGGCAACGAATTACATTGAAACGGGTTGTAATTTCATTAATTAAAATTAGGGCAACGCCAAGTAATACAAGCCTCAATGAATAATTCATTCTTAAATCATAATAACCATAGTCGGCACCATAATTTGTAACTATAGTGAACCATCCACCAAGCACAAATAGAGTAAGTATCCACAATAATTTTGCTGGAAAGCACAGTGCTAATACTCCATAAAGAAGTACCGCTAATAGTAATAACAATGAAAATTCATGATTGGCAATCAAGAAAAATTTACCTATAAAACAAATGGTAGATCCTGTAAATAATGCGCCAATAAATATAACTGACTCATTTTTTAGTCTTTGTTCAGGGTGATTCTTACGTAATTTGAAAGCGTATAAGTAGAAAATAAAGGCAAAGAATAAATTAAAACTAACTACGCTAAGAGGCGCTGCATTTTGTAAAGCAGAAGAAATTTTGGCAAATAAATTACTCGTAAAAAATGAAACTATAGCAAGTGAAGCACAGCATAATGAGATCCAGAATGCATATTTAGACAACCTCAACCAATCAAAACCTATTCTTTCATAGCTATGTCTTAATTTGCTGGAAGTATCAAGATCAATTAAATGATTATCTTCCCAATATTTTATGGTTTTATTTATTGCCTTGTATTCTTTGGTATTTAACGGTAACATTTTCAATTTTCCTTAGTAAATTTCAAATGAATTACGTGTATTATAATACTTAAGCCTGATTTCTGGATATTAATTCCAAAAAAATAGCTGAAATTAAATATTTCAGCTATTTCAAATAATAATTGTCAATATTATTTAATTTAATCCCAATCTAACGCACCACCACTTTGGTATTCAGTTACGCGAGTTTCAAAGAAATTTTTCTCTTTTTTCAAATCAATCATTTCACTCATCCACGGGAATGGATTGTTGGTTTGATTCGGAAATAATTCAGGCAAGCCAATTTGTGTAGTACGACGATTACAGATAAAACGTAAGTATTCTTTAAACATACTTGCGTTAAGACCTAACACACCACGCGGCATTGTATCTTCTGCATAAGCATATTCAAGTTCAACACCTTTATGGAAAATTTCAATCAATTCAGCTTTTAATTCCTCAGTCCATAATTCTGGATTTTCTAGTTTAATTGTATTAATCAAATCCATCCCAAAATTACAATGCATTGATTCATCGCGTAAAATATATTGATATTGTTCCGCGGCACCAGTCATCTTATTTTGACGACCAAGAGCTAATATTTGCACAAATCCTACGTAAAAGAAAATCCCTTCCATGATGCAAGCAAATACAATTAAAGACTTCAAGAGTTGACGATCGGCTTCAAGCGTACCAGTTCTAAATAATGGATTAGTCAAAGTATCGATAAATGGAATTAGAAATTCATCTTTAGCCTTAATTGATGGAATTTCATGATAAGCATTAAACACTTCACCCTCATCCATGCCCAAGCTTTCAACAATATATTGATAAGAATGAGTATGAATTGCTTCTTCAAAAGCTTGACGTAATAAAAATTGACGGCATTCTGGCGCTGTAATTTGACGATAAGTGCCTAATACAATGTTGTTAGCCGCTAAACTATCCGCAGTTGTAAAAAAACCAAGATTGCGAGTAACAATCAGTCTCTCGTCATCCGTTAAACCATTTGGACTTTTCCATAACTCAATGTCACGTTGCATATTTACTTCTTGTGGCATCCAATGATTTGCACAACTCGCTAAATATTTATCCCAAGCCCATTTGTATTTAAATGGCACCAATTGATTAACATCAGTTTGACCATTAATAATTCTTTTATCAACTGCGTTAATTCGATTAACATTTTTAGCGACCATCGAATCCATGCCTATTGGTGGAATCTTAGGCTGACTTGTTGAAATAAATTCTGTTTGTTGCATTTAGCGTAACTCCATAAATTTCTTAATATTTAACATTTAATGCTGCTCCAGATGGAGTAATCCATACACGAGTATCATCAGTAAGGTGAATAAATCCATTATCCATTTGTAGTGGACTATGTTTCTCTAAATTTGCATTAGTTAGCTGACCTGAATTATTTGATTTATCAGTAGTACCGATAGCACTTTCATTTAACTTATAATTCTCTGGTGTAACAGCTAAGGTATTTCCTGTAAAATTATAAGCTTGTGCCTCATCAGCTGAGAACGCATACAATAAATGCTTAGTCGAGCAAGCCAAATTAATGAGCAAAACCATTACAATAAGCTTAGCTTTCCAACAATACTCAGCACTACGCAATATACTCACAAATTAATCCAATAAAGCTTCAACATAATCTTTAGCGATAAATGGGCGTAAATCATCAATGCTCTCACCAACGCCAATAAAACGTAGTGGAACTGGATGTTCTTTGGCAATCGCACAAATTACTCCACCCTTAGCTGTACCGTCAAGCTTAGTCAGTACCAAACCAGTTAAACCTAATGCGTCATCGAATGCCTTGACTTGATTCATTGCATTTTGCCCAATGTTAGCATCTAAAACTAGCATAATTTCATGTGGTGCATCAGGCAGAGCCTTATTAATTACACGCTTAACTTTTTGAATTTCAGTCATTAAATTTAACTGAGTTGGTAACCGTCCTGCAGTATCCGCTAAAACGATATCAATTTTTTTAGAAATGGCTGATTGAATTGCATCATAACACACTGCCGCTGAATCACCTGATTGTTGTGCAACTACGGTAACATTATTTCGTTTACCCCATTCAATCAGCTGCTCGCGAGCTGCTGCACGGAAAGTATCGCCTGCAGCGAGCATCACACTCTTACCTTGTTGTTGAAAATACTTAGCCAATTTACCTATCGAAGTCGTCTTACCAGCTCCATTCACTCCAACCATCATGATAACAAATGGCGTATGCCCATCTGTAACAAGCGGTTTTTCTATTGGTAATAACATTTCACTCAAAGAATCAGTCAGAGCTTTTTTTAACTCACTACCATCTTTTAGACCTCGTAAACTGACTTTCTTACGTACGTCATCAAGTAAATGAGTGGTTGCTGCAATACCAACATCAGAAGTTAATAAAATTGACTCAAGATCATCATAAAGATCATCATCAATTTGCCCACCACCAAAAACACCCAATAACTTTTTACCAAGTGCATCTCTAGTTTTACTTAAACCTTGTTTTAAGCGCGCTGCCCAAGATAATTTACGCTGCGGTTGTAATTTTTCTTCGTCATCAACAATGGCGGTCGACTCATTTCCTTCAATTATTTGATCATCATCTGCTACGGCAGTACCTTTAGTATCGAGATTTGCAACATCAAGATCTGTAGTAGTATTAATTTGTTCTATGACCGCTGGTTGCTCAATATTTGAGATACCAACAACTTTTTCTGACGTTAAAGGAATATGCTCTAAATTTGCACTCCCTTCAACTATTTCTTTTTTCGTTGGCTCCAAACTGTTATCAATAGTTTCAGAAACACTTAATGATTCCACCTGATCTTCATCAATGTCTTTAGATTCATTAGAGTTAACTAATTCTTCAATTACCGCAGCTAGTTTTTCATCCGCTGACTTATCTTTTTTTTTCTTAAAAAAACTAAACACCGAAACCTTCTTTCAAACCGACAAAACACTACATATAGTGTAAAGTCTGAATTATAACACAATCTATAGGACTATTTATTAATAAAATTACCTAATTGTAGCTTAAGTTTAGACTCTAAATTATCTATATCAAGCTTTGCATCGTCAAGCGCAATGACATTCATACTACGTAACCAGGTAATCTGGCGTTTAGCTAATTGTCGTGTTGCAGCTTTTCCTTGCTCTAACATCGTGGTTTTGTCAATTTCGCCAGCTAAATAATCCCAAACTTGTCGATATCCAACGCTACGCATTGAATTATGTTCAGCTGTTAATTCTGGGTATTTAAGCTTAAGCTGTACAACTTCTTTTACAAAACCAAATTTAAGCATTTGCTCAAAACGAGAATTAATTCGCTGTTGTAATAACTCACGATTACTTGGAACAATAGCCAGTGGCAAATAATCACAATTGCTTAAACCTGCTAATTTATGTTCCTGCTGTGCCACGGACATAGGTTTACCAGTTAAGGTACAAACTTCTAATGCACGCTGTACTCGCTGGACATCGTTTACCTCAATTTTAGCTGCACAAATCGGATCTAAGTTTACTAAGCGCTGGTGCATCGCCAAATTACCAAATAGTTCAAAATCAGCATTTAATTGTGCTCTCAACTCTACATTAGCAACAGGCAATTGGGAAATACCATTAATTAATGCATTGTAATACATCATCGTACCACCGACGAGAATTGGCAAATTCCCACGTTGATTAATTTCAACTATTTTTTGATTAGATGCATTTAAAAATTTCATCACAGAATAATTTTCTAACGGCGAAATAATATTAATTAAATGATGTGGAACAATAGACAGTTCGGCAGAATTTGGCTTGGCACTCCCAATATCTAAGTCTCGATAGATTAATGCTGAATCAACGCTAATTATCTCAATTGGATAATTTGAACTTAATCGCAATGCTAATTCTGTTTTACCAACTGCGGTCGGACCCATTAAAAAAACTGCTTTATTTTGCATCCATCACCGCTTTAAAATTTTCTTGCCAATTAACTGGAAATCCCATTTCTTCGATATTTATGCCATAAATTTCAATTAATCTACTTAAATCGTAAAAAAACTCCTGATCAAAACCCAAAGATTTCAAAACATGAATTATTAATAATAACACACTGTAAATACGACTTTCTTCACACAAGGCATGTACTAATGAATTATGTGGCGTATCGTTCAAAGCACACTCAAAATCAAATAGACGATTCCAAATTCGTGTATGATGGGCGGAAAAATTACGGATTAAGGTTAAATTATCCAAAATTGATTGCAATAAACTAAAATGTAACTCATAACGATGCGAAACATTTTCTTTATCTTCTTCATGCTTTAAGTTGCGCAACCATTTACTTAATTGACCAATCGTAGTTAGCTCAATCGCGATCCATACTGGTGGCATTTCTGGGTCCTGATAACGATGATAATACTCACTGACCAATAAATCATTACTTACTTTAAGCTGATATTGAATCCTCTCAATACTGTCATTTAATAGTTTGTGATCCCGAAATAACTTATAATCCAAATAAAAATGCGGACCATATTTCCAGCTAAGATTAATGAATTGTGTGCGAACAGAGATTTCAATTTTCTCAATTGCAGACAAAATTAACAAACGAAGCTTACTATCAAATTCGTAAATTTTAACAACATCACCAAATTTGCTGCCTTCTTTATACTGATGAGTATTACCAGTCACAAAAAATGGTACAGAATAACTTAAAAATCGATGAAAATAAACTTCTTCAAGAAAATCTTTTGCAAACGCATAATCACCTATGATCATACCACGCGTCATCAACGTATCGATCTGTGCATCTACGCTTGATGGATGACGACTATAGATATTTTTTTTGTCTGTAATAAACTGTGGTTTTACTTTAGAATTATTCATTGATTTCAGTCCCATTTTACATGATTATTTACTAAAAGTATCATCCATTAAACTTTTAAATGCCGCAATAATATATTTTTCTGGCATTAGTTCTTTTTTACGCTCATTCCACTTGGGATTTTGTATTGACCAATTCCAAACTTTATGGCATGTAGATTCTATACTATCAGCACTTTCATGTTTAACAGCCCAATGCACAGTAGATAGTAATTCCATTCCGAGTGGATATTCATACCCCGTAATTAAGTTTTTAATTTCATCAATACACTTAAGATTATGGTTATTTTCTAAAAAAGCACTCGCCAAATGATAAGCGACATCACTAACTTTATATTGAAAATTATCACTCTCATCATCTTTGAAATTTTCTATATAAGAATGCATAACCAAAAAATCAATAACTTTATTTAAATTACTTGCATATGGACCAAATTTATTCTTCTCAAATTTTAAATTAGCTAGCGTTGGTTCACCTGATTCTTTAATAAAATAAGCTAATTTCTGAATTTCTAAACTAGTCAGAGCATAACGCAATTGCTGATAATGATACATCAACAATAAAAGAATTGCACGCCCAAGTGTCATATGTTTAAATTGATCGATAGTAAATCTAAGATTATTCTCATCTGTCTGCCTATCTGGTGCAAATATAAAAACCTCAATATTAAGATGTGATAACCTATCAATAATAATATCTTCAACTTCTTCCCAAATTAAGCCACCATTACCGCAACCCAGCTGTGGTATAGCTATTGATTTAATTTGATACTTTTCAATTACATTAACTAAATCATCTAATCCGCTAGTAATATACTCAATTTTTGAATTATTTCGCCAATGTTGCTTGGTTGGAAAGTTTATAATATACCGCGGATTTTCAGATAACATACCACAATCATAAACCAACATTTTGCCAGTAGTCACATTACCTGCTTTACATTCTTTTGCATAATTTCTAAAATTTTCAGGATATTTTTGCTTGATAGCCTCAGCCATTTTAACGGCTAAACCTCTTGAATCGCTCGAAAAATCTTTTACTCTCACCAGATATTCATCTTCATTAAATTTTCTCAACGAAGCTCCCTGCCATTGCTCATCTAAAGCAGCAGAAATCTCCGACGCTGTTATCGTACGATCAAATTTAAACAATACCTGGGTACCGCCGGTGAAATCTACACTATAAGTGAATGCATGACCACGCGATTGCATGCG
>ERZ650304.479-NODE-479-length-20845-cov-9.594372_pt1 | contig 20845 bp, 32 predicted proteins | sample MGYA00376240_ERZ650304 | MGnify/ENA primary metagenome ERZ650304 (study PRJEB26733, sample SAMN07839271) | wastewater metagenome | biome: small river; feature: stream; material: water | place: USA: North Carolina | collected 2016-03-01 ... | reverse complement strand
CGATCTATCATGCTCGTTCTTAGTCGCGGAAAAGTGCCACGTCAGCGAACGCATTGGCATATCTTCTGTCCGGGCTGCCACAGCAAACTTGCAGTCACGCAGGAAGACGCACATTCGATAAGAGACTGTAACGAGCAAGACAAACTCTATATGTTCAAGTGCTGCGTTTGTTACTCGTTTATTCGCCTCTTGACTGACAAGTTCGGCAGAGAAAGGACTAAATCATGACTGACTCAGCGTCTGATTTCATCAAGGGAAGTCTACTGACATTGCTCGGTGCAGCCGTTGGCATTCTCATTACGATCCACAATCTTCCGCCTGTCCCGTATCTGATCGGGCATGGATGTATGAACACGAATGGTGACATCTTCGCAATGCACGAGGATGATTTCCCTCCGTGTGAAGATATCGAGGCTAACAAATGAAACTCCCTCTCTGCTATTACTTCGACATCTTTGGTGTCGGTGTCCGCGTGTGGAACAAACCAAGTTGGTGGAGGCTGGCCTATTACAGGGCGGGTGGCAAGATTGTCCTTGACCTCGGCATTATCTCGCTTTACATGGGAGGCGACAAATGACTTGGCTAGAACTATTAGGTCGGTTTCTTCGCTATGCGGTTATTATCTATCTGGCTGCGCTTGTATATCTCCTTGTCAGCGAAGGTGAATATGCGGGTGCGTCTGTCATCGCGTTGGCTATTGTGTTCGATATGATTACACTGGCTGTGGATGAATGCGAAGACCGTATAGTCAGGCGGATTCAACAGCTCGAACACACCATAGAAATGTGGAGATAATTCGATGGCTAACCGAGTCTATCGTGTCGTCGAAGTACAGAAAGGTACCCGCTACAGTTACGGGCGTCCTGCTAATGAAATCTGTGTAAACGGACGTTATTTTTACAATCGACATACGGGTGAACGCGCGGCGTGGGCGAACTGGTCTTTACACCCCTATAAAGACTCTCGCCTTGAGAATGTGCCTGAGTCGAAGTCTGAACCCACGATGAAAGAACTCGCAGAAGAATATCGCAAGAGCGCCTTCCGTCGGATCGAAATACTCAAAACGCTGTCAGAAGCGGGTTTTATAATCAGACGCGAAACACCGCGTGGTGAATTGCTGCAACGTGAGACTCTGTGCGGCCAAGTATTTCTTAGCAATCCAGAAGAAACGATCTTCAGCCGCATAGTCAAGACTGAAACAACGGAGGAAATATGAGTTCACTCGCAAGGCGTACGCAAATCCGTATGCTCAAGAAGATCGGCTTTACTCGCCAGACCCATTCTGTACGCGTTATCGGTGACAGCAAGATCGTCATCAAGCTTCCGAAAGGGAAGGGATCTATCATCGACCCTCTCGGCGAAGACACCGGCTCGAAACACTGGCCTAAGACTGTCGCACTAGGAAAGCTAGGTGAAGACACTCCGAAGGAAAAGGTGAAGAACCCTCCTCGTGGCAGCCGCCGCCGGACCATGGACCAGTGTATTGGTTAGGTTTCCCTGTCGTGGTCGTATGGTGGGTCGTACCGGTTACTCTCTTTGTCTTCTATTTCGTTGGAGGAATTAATGCCTAGAATTTATCCAATCAACGTTGATCGTCCGATCGAGTTCGTAACCAATGATGGCCGCCAAGCCATCCCCAGCGGTGGTGTCGTCATCGATTTCGACCGATCCGCCGCCTACACAGATCGAGTCTACGTTCGCATTCCACAAGGTGTCGAGTACTGTAGCCGTGCCTCCGGGCACACGACAGGCGCATGCTTCTGGTACTGGATTCGGCACGGTAAGCTCGGCGGAGGTGAGAATAATACTGCATATCATCGCATCCGCAACGTCCCCGGCACGCGTGCGCGTAAACGCCCGACTAATGTCGCGAAGCCTTCAAAGCCCACAGCACAATCGTATGACCGAGGTGCCGTCCCCCGATGGAATGCCCACGGAGGCGGCTGTTGCGGTGTTTCGCACATTCATTTGTTCACTGGCAGGCCAAGTGACATGCCACGCTATGGCAGTCCTAGAGGACACACCAAAGAAGGTCAGTTCAAGGCGGCTCTGACGAGTATTCGCGCAAGCCGACACAGCGGACTCATCGAAGCAATCCTACTCCCCGAGCAGGTTAGAAATTGGGAGACTGTACTTCTCGAAGCTGGCTTCAAAAATGTCAAACAGTTCTACAACAGCAACACAGGGAATCGGCTCAACGTATATCATCTCGCATATGGTCGGATGAACAAAGAGACGGCTGCTGTACCGAAGGCTAAGGTTGCCAGCCCGTTCAAATAATCCCGACAAATAAAGCGGGATGAATATGGCGGATTTCTGCCGTTTATTGTAGGTTGTTAAGCGTGTAACACGATAATGCCGAATATTCAGCGGCAGTAATCTATCATTCTTTGGAGACGTTGGTGAAATCAAATCTTCCGCCAATCAACATAAAGCCGACCAAGCGCCAGATCGAGTTAGCCCATGAGGAACTAGAAAGACTGGTTAGGCTTCCTGTGAACTACAACGGCATGTACTGTGTCGTGAGTAGCTCTGACAGAGTGTATCCGGTCCAAGCCGGTGCTTGCCATGCCAGTGTTATCGGTATTTGTCCGGGCTACCCAGTCGTCGTAGGGACTGTCAACCACACAAGGCAGAACGTCAACCGTGCGGGTTATTCTTCCCCTGTCGGACGAGTAATCTCTAAAGACGAATACAAGCGCGTCGTAGGCAGGTGGGTTCGATACATCGTCTACGAGTCGTTTGCGTCAGAGTTCTGTCTTAGCACGGACGACAGCGTCCTCAACAACGGCGGATATGTGTTCGCCGCAGACGTTCCTTCGAATGTCCTCGTTGGTGCGCTCATGATGACTCGTGCGCCGAGAGAGCACTACCGATACGTCGAACTCTTTTGGTATTTGACCGAGGAGATGGGAGTACATCCTGACATAGCGTACATGGTGGCGTGTAATATCTCACAGTCTACGTACGTCTCGGGTGGCGAGCTAAAGAACTTGGACGGTTACATAGCACAGAACTCCGCTCTCGGTCCTCACACCCATCATTCGCCGTTCGAACGCGTCGATTTCAACATCTTTAAGCGATTCATTCGTCGTAACTACGACATGATGACTGGATCGATGTATAACTGTACGCCCTACATCGGGGTATCAAAGATGTTCGGAACCTTCCACAATGAGACATGGCAGGACGGACTAGCAAAGCTTATTGATTCTAAAGGCAAGCCTGAGCCGGAAGGATTGAAGAATCCTTTCAATGCTGCTTCGAATAGAGCACTCCGGTTGACTTGGAATAAGTTGTTCAATGAAGGTGGTCTTGAAATTCTAAAGGAGAAGTTGAAGCCATGATGCCCCGCACGTACGAAGGAAACCAGCCCTATCCCAAGTTCCCCAAGGACTTCAAGGTCTACATCGAAGGCCATTGTTTCCGACAGGGAACGATCATGATGTTCGCAAGGGCAGGGTGTAAGTCGGCTGAGTCTATCGAAGATGCTGATCTTGTCGTCTTCTTGGGCGGTGAGGATATCGATCCTGAACTGTACGGCGAGAAGCCGCACAAGCATACTTCGTTTAATCCTCGTCGAGACGCACGAGAGGTCGCAGTCTTCGACAAGTGTATCGAGCTCAAGAAGCCCATGTTCGGTATCTGTCGTGGTATGCAGTTCATCCATGCCAAGTCTGGTGGCAAGCTCCATCAGCACGTAGTCGGCCATGCTGGTCGCCCTCATGACATCATCGATCTTGAGAGCGGTGACACGCTTCGTGCTACGTCCCTCCACCATCAGATGTGTGTCGAGAACGAGAAGTGTATCCCTCTCGCATATGCTGTCCCCGGTACGACGCAGAGTGCGGTCTATGAAGGACATGGATACGCTGTCCACGATCCCAAGCACAAGGATCTGGAAGCCGCTGTCTATCTGGAACAACGCGCCATTGGCGTACAGGGCCATCCTGAAATCGATGGAGAGAGCCCGTATGTCAAGTGGTGTCTCAACCGTGTTCTCGATCTACTCTTCGAGTTGAAGATGATGGACGAAGGAACCGCTCCCCTGTCCAAGAAAGAAAGGATGGAACAGCGTAAGAAGTTCGCGGCTTAAGTTTAAACACGAAAGGACTTGCCCCTAATGTGTGGATTGTTTGGAATTGCAGGTAACTTGAACTACAAGGACAAGGATGTGTTCAATCAGCTTATGGTTGTCTCGTCCTTGCGTGGTCAAGACTCGACAGGTATCGCGGCTGTGTCCGAGAAGGATGAAGTCGAAGTTCTCAAGATGGTCGGCCCTCCGACTGATCTTCTAATGCATCCGAAATATGATGCTGTGTCCCGATGCTATGACAAGAAGGCGTTGATCGGGCACGTGCGTAAGGCCACTCAGGGTGGTATCTCACGGATTACTGCTCACCCTTTCGAAGCAGACCATATTACGATGACCCATAACGGTACGCTGGAGAATTGGCGGTCTGCGTACAGGTCTGGTGGTATCGAAGGCAGCTACCAGAGTGACAGTCAGAAGCTGGCTGATGCGATCGCTGCTATGGGTATTCGAGAGGCGATCGAAGAGACTAGGGGTGCGTACGCGCTCGTATGGTGGGACGCTCGTCGAAAGAGCCTGAACTTCCTCCGTAATAATCAGCGTCCTCTCTGGTATGCTATGAACGAGAAGGGCGATGTCCTCTATTGGGCGAGTGAATGGAAGATGCTTGCCTTGGTTCTTGACCGTAATGGTGTCGAGCTATGGAAGAACACAGACGATGGCGGAACTCGGTTCCATCCGCTCCCGGAGGACTCGCACGTAGAGTGGGACTTAGGTCGCGAGCGGGGAAAGCCAAATTTCGGGTCTATAACTATCGTCGATGAAGTGGTTATCGAAGGAGGTAAGAACGTAAAGACCCATGTCCCTTTCACGGGAAGTTACCATCGACAGGCAACAATCTGGGACAGGGACAGTCGCACGTTCGTCGAGACCGAGAAGCTTCCTCTCACAAAGACCGGCAATTATCCGTTCGGCAGCAACACCACTCCTCTCGTCGACACAAACAACAACCCCCTGCTGCTAACCCCGCCGGATACTATCGAAACGGAATCCGAGTCACCGAGTACACCGAGTTCTACGACCAACTCTCAGAAGAAGGTCAGCGAGAAGCGGGGTTCACGCCGGAGCAGTACGCTAACCTTAGTAGCAAGCAACAAAAAAGACACCTCAGACGCGTCAAAGCAATCTGGCGTAGGGACTGAGGCTAACCCTCTCATCGAAGGCTACGGTGGTGAATATCTCGATGAGAAACAATACATGGCGAGGACAGACGGTAAGTGTACCTTTTGTGAAGCCGACATCTCCTTTAAAGAAGCCGAAAACGGCCACATCGTGGAGTTCGTTGATCGTGATCGCTTTGTTTGCGTGCATTGTCATGGTGCTCGCCAAGCAGCCTCTTGTTAATTGAAGGAGAATAATCTATCATGATCCAATACCATCCCGAGTTTATGATCGGAGCCGACCCCGAGGTTTTCGTCACGTCGAAAGGAAAGCTTGTCAGCGCTCACGGCCTGATCCCCGGAGACAAGCGAGCGCCGCACAAGGTGCCGACTGGAGCCATCCAAGTAGACGGCATGGCTCTTGAGTTCAACATCGACCCTATCTCTTTGTCCGAGCGAGGTAAGAGTCACTTCGCAACGCGAATCACGAGTGTGCTCGCCTCTCTGTATGAGTACATGAAGCAAAGTGATCCTGATGCAGATATGCTCATCGAAGGATCTGTTGTATTCGACGAAGAGTATTACAACACAGTCGTTCCAGAAAGCGCCAAGGAACTCGGGTGCGATCCTGACTTCAACGCTTGGGAAGGCGGTGCTCAGAACCCAGCTCCAGAGAAGGGAACTCCTCTTCGGGGTGCTGCCGGACATATCCATATTGGATGGGGAGAAGACATTCCGGTAGACCATCCTGACCACATCGCTATGTGCTGTGACTTCGTCAAGTGCTTGGACTTCTATCTCGGTCTTGGCACTACGTTGTACGAGACCAAGGAAGGCATGCGGCGGAAAGAAGCGTACGGTAAGGCTGGAGCGTTCCGTCCGAAGACCTACGGCGTCGAGTACCGGACTCCTTCTAACTGTTGGATTACCAACGGTTCCAAAAAGAGATTCGTTTTCGACCTCGCTGCCGCCGCGATCTCCGACATGAAGAGAGGCGATTCGGCTTACTGGAAGCGTGCAGTCGCTCCGTCATCGAACGTTATTAACGTACAGGCGATTATCAACGGTGATCGAAACGTCTCGTGGTGTCTGAACGACCCGATTCTTGAAAATATCCGTAACAATCACACTATCCCACCACTCGAAGCACAGAAACTCGCCGCCGCACGCGTATTGAGTGACTGGCTTCTCGTACCTCGTGCCAGCGATGGGACTGGTCTCTTCTCGCATTTTTACGGTCAGATGTACACGAAAGGTTCGACACGTGGTTGATAATTTCTACGATTCGATCGAGGAAGCGCGATTCCGATTGGAGAACACGATAGTCGAATATGACGGTCGGCCTGTTTTCGTATCGAGCGTTGCGGACCATCCAGACGGTGTTTTCCGTGTGATGATTCACGATATGCCGTTCCCCGGAGGCATGGCAGGAAGGGGAGCAAGGAAGGTAATTAACAGTCCTCTGTTCCGTCGCTTTCAGACGATTCCTCTCGGCTGGTGCAACCACTTCGAAGAGAACACTCGACATGCTTCCTTCGTTGAAAGAGCGCCCGTACGTAGGTCCAAGCAAGGATTGGCGGGTGACGCTTTCATCGCTTCGTCTTTCAACGGTACTGGTTTCGCGAGAAGTCCTTTCACTTGGGAACGAGCAAAGTCCTCAGACGGCTTTGTCGAGATGGTGACGAATGTCTATCCGTCTTTCGAAGAAGCGCTCTCCCAGTTGATTGAAAATACCTCGATCGCGTTCGATCGTAAGTTCGTGTTGATTCGGTCTGGTAGGACGGGATTGACTTCCCTCGCCTATAAGAAAGAACTCGTAGGTATTTTCATCAAAGGAACGGTATACTTGTTCGACAAGTATCGTTATCTGTACGAAGAAATATCAGGTAGCAAGGCCATTCCTTGCGAGGTAGAAGTAGGAGTGTGAGACAAGAAATGGTGCAGAGTCTAAAGAACTTTCCCACCAAGAAGGAAAAAGAGTTCAATCCCGACAACTACTCCTTGCGTGTTCAACGACCAGTCTTCAAGTCCGACAAGAAGGGCATGATTGGTATTGAATTGGAGATGGAGGGGACTGGTCTTCTCCGTCGTCTATTGACAGTAGTTAACGGTATCGGATGGGCTGTCCATAACGAGGGCTCTCTTCGTAATGGAGGGCTTGAATATGTCTTGACGGAGCCTTGTAAGATCGGCGATGAAGGCCCTCTTCTTGCTGGTATTTACAGGGAAATGACCGATGCTGGGACACGACTTAACCTGAGCAGCAGATGTTCGACCCACGTCCACATCAATGCGGCTGGATTGAAGATCAATCAGCTTGCTAGTGTCGTCATTCTTTGGGCTGTTCTCGAAGATGTTCTGGTGAACTGGTGTGGCGAGAAGCGGGCTGGAAATCTGTTCTGTCTCCGTTTCTCTGATTGCGATACAGCCGCTGTCCGGTGGTCTGACGCTTTCAAGCGAGGCAGGTTCGATTTTCCTGAGCAATACCGCTATCTTGCGTTGAACGGCAACGCTCTGAGTAAGTTCGGTAGCCTTGAGTTCCGTACGCTGAGAGGGGCTGACAACCCTGATCTTGTCCTGAAATGGATCGAGTGTCTTCTCAGGCTGCGTGAACTCGGAGAGGGTCGTTTCCGAAATCCGAACAATATCGCGACAGAGTTCTCTGGGCTTGGTCCGATCGGCTTCCTCGAAGATGTATTGAAGGGTCTTAAGATTCTTCCAGAGATCTTTACGGCGAACGAGAAGGTCGGAGCAAACATCAATGATCTTCTTTGGGAAGGATTACGTAGGGCACAGCCGATGATCTTCGCCCTGCCTTGGCATGAAGTGATTGAGGAGGCTGATAAGACATATATCCCCGACCCTTTTAACGAACCAGCCAAGAAGATTGCCGACATAGAACGTATTCGAATGCGCGGAGCACGACCTGTACGGATGGGTGACGGCTGGGCTCCAATCCATCTTGAACCAGTCCTTGACGGCATGGGCGCGGAAGGAGCTGATGATCTCGACCCGATCGACGATGAAGCAGACGACCCAGAAGAGGAAGACGAAGATGGCAATTAAGATCTACCCGTACAGGGCAGGAAGCCGTTCTGCCCGAGCGCTCGCAGATGCATTGGGAGGCCGTGTCCTTCGGACTGAAAGGAGTTCGTATGTTTACAAGGATCGCGACACTATTATCAATTGGGGTAGTTCTAGCTGCCCTTATCGGTGTCTCAATAACATTGGGAGTGTTCGGAATGCTGCCAACAAGCTCGCAACCTTCACCGCCCTGCGAGATCACTGTGTTCTACCCCGCTACTGGGTGAGGCGAGAGGAGATCCCTGATGACGCCTTCCCAATCGTTTGCCGTACTATTCTGTCTGGCCATAGCGGCGCTGGTATCGTCATTGCTGACACTCGCGGCCAACTTGTGGATGCTCCTCTGTATGTAGAATACGTCAAGAAGACAGAAGAGTATCGTGTCCATGTAGGTCACGTTCCAGATGAACACAGAGGCGGACCAGCCTTTCAAGAAAACTGTTATGAAGTAATCGCGCTTCAGCGCAAAGCAAGGAATAGAGATGTTGAAAATCCCAACTGGCAAGTTCGCAACCATGCTAATGGCTTTGTCTTTGTCCGCAATGATGTTAATCCCGACGTTGAGGTAATCAATCAGGCGAAGCTCGCAATCTATCATCTCGGCCTTGACTTTGGCGCAGTCGACATTATTTGGAACAGGAGTCAAAATCGTGCCTACGTCCTTGAAGTCAACACGGCCTGCGGCCTCGAAGGACAAACCATCGAAGACTACGCGCGCTTCTTCCGTTCGTTGGCCGGGTGACTGGCATGACGGTTGGTTTGCTTGGTTGATTGACTATAGAGATAAAGAGGGCTACCGCTGTGTGTGTGTCATCCGGGAATGAAGTGGCCTTGGAGGAGAAAGAAATGACTAAGCCGAATCTTAAAGTAAGAGACCTAGAGGCTCGCCCGCGTACGGAAATGAGTGAAGAGGACCCGGTGAAGGGATTGTTCGATCCAGTCACGTTTGATGTGTATTATCAACCGGATTATACAGAGCAGACGCGAGCAAGGCCGGGCTTTGTTCCAGCAGAGCCTATCAGGATTGGAAGTTTTACCTTCGCTCCCATGCCCTCTTGTTGTGGTGTCGTAGTCAGTACGGGCTCTTATATACTGCCTGAGTATCGGGACTATCGCGCGTACAGATTCCACGATTTGAAGGAACATGTCGCCCGTGAACTCGGATATTCGTGCATGCTTGCTACGACACATACGAGTAACTTTCCAGAGGTTATCGGTGCTGCCAAGCACGGTTGGAAAATGCATCCAGCATTCATCAACAAGCGGACCGGGAATCAATTGACTGTAATGGAGAAGCATCTGTGACTAAGCCTGACCCAAAGAAAGAGTCGTGCGGATGTCACGTCTGTCGGTCTGACATGGCGTACGTTCATCCGTGTGCTGCACCCAAGATCTACAACATGACGTTGCCTGAGTTTCTGCGTGCAAACAAGGGATGATCAGTGAATAAATACGGAGTAAGCTACAAAGACAACCCTAAAGAATACAAACGAAGACAGTCGTTAGATAGGCGAAGAAAAGACCCTGTCGGATATCTTCTGACACAAGTCAAATGCAGGGCAAAGCGTTTGGGGCACGAGTTCGATCTTGAAAAAGACGATCTAATAGTTCCAACCCATTGTCCAGTTTTTGGTATACCTCTTTTCATAACAGAGGGTCAGCGCGGGCCAAACAGCTTTTCTATTGATCGTGTTGACAATTCCAAGGGTTATACAAAAGAAAATACAAGGGTGATAAGCTTTCTAGCTAACTCTCGTAAAGGTGATTTAAGCTTAGATCAAATCGAAGCTCTATATAAATATATGAAAGGTGAGCTTTAATGAGATGTGCCATCTGCAACGCCGTACTCGGTGAGAAGGAAATCAAGTTCAACACTGATCATCAGGAGTTCGACCCTTGCTCGACGTGTCTCGACGCGATTGCTGAGGTATTCGAAGACCCACTCGAAGAGGACGAATACCGGGATGACTACTTTGAGGAGGGCTCTTACGACCCGTTTGAAGATTTCACTTGACATTGAGTCTGGATTGTGGTATAATACTTGTATGAGCTACGGTTCTGGCACACTACCTCTTCGGAGGGAGTTAGCCCCTGTAAGGGGGGTTTGGGGGGATGTGCCTATCTAGCTAATCTTTTAGAGGATTATTTATGGAAGACCTTCGGTATAAAGTTACATATGCCGATGGAGGCACAGCAATCGTTGATGACCTTAAGGGCCTATGTCTTAATCCGACAGACCCTAGAGACGAGATTGTTGATTGTAGAATTTGTTACCCGGACACAGCCGCAGACAATAAGGAGAATGAGCTGTGAATAATGGACCTGAGCTGTGGAAAATCATCCACAGTAAGTTCGCAGATAACTTCGGTAAGGAGAATGTCCTCATTGCCGGTGGATGCGTACGAGACTACCTTGTACGGAAGAATAAAAACCCCAAAGACATCGACGTATTCGTTAACTTCGGTAGCGAGTTCAAGTTCGATATCTCGATGGAGCTGATGCGCCGCTGGAGGGATTGGATCTGGGCTGACTTTAATGTCGATCAGGAAGGTATGCGCAGGGCTGAGATTTATGTCGTCGAGAATGACGGCTCCAAGCCCATCGTTAATCAGGACAATCCCAATAACTGGCTTGGTCAGGCTGAGACAGTCGTTCGCGTGGGTGTGGACGATAAAGAATCGTTCTATCAGGTTAACATCATTGGGCGTACAGACGTAGACGCTCGTCGTCCTGTCGACTTCGTCGAGACGTTTGATCTGAACGTGTGTAAGGCTTGGTACGATCCTATTACGAACTCGCCGATAGCTACGATTGCCGCTCAGGACGATCTCAAGAACAGGACTATTACGTACTGTCTCGGTGATCCGCCTAGCACTCATACGACTGCTGGACAGAAAATCCTCTCTCGTATGAATAGGATTCAACGTCATCTTTCGACTGTCAAACTTCCTTGGTCACTCGTCAATGCGCCTGAGTCTCCTCTCAAGAACAAGCACGAAGTTAAGACTATCTCTTCCAGTATAACAGGTATGAGCGGATCGTTGCACGAATGGGAGAGGATCTTCCGAGAAGACGCGAAGCGAGCGGCAGAACGTATGCTTGAGAATGTCCGCGCAGGCGGACCCCGAAGGCTGGTCGGCGGTATGGAGCCGCTGGTTCTCGGTGGACAAGGACGCGGTGACGCTAACTAATACCAATCATCTCCCCTGCCCATGTGGCAAGAGTTCTGACGCTTATAGCATTCAGGATAATGGGTGGGGGAGGTGTTTCCGATGTGATAAAAACTTCCCGCCTGAACAGGCCAATAAATATAAAGAGGATGGAGAAATAACAGAAACCTCTAGGGCCGCAGCGCCCTCACGCGACGAGCGTCGTACGGACTTTGATCCGATCCCAGACGTATTCCGCGATTTCCCCCAAAGAGCTCTTTCGAAGGGCACGCTAGAACGATATAAATGTTTCTTCAATGAGAAGAAGCACTTCGTAACGCCTATTACAAAACAAGGCGTCCACACAGGTAACAAGATCCGTACGCCAGAAAAGACCTTCCCACAAGAGGGTGATGTAAAGGGTGATAAGGATCTGTTTGGTCAGTGGGTATTCCCGGCTGGATCAGCCAAGGCGATTACGATTACTGAGGGCTACGAAGACGCTATGGCAGCGTACGAGATGATGGGTTCCCGTTATCCTTGTGTGTCTGTCCACGGCAGTTCGAGCGCCGAACAGGATTGTCGTGTCAACTTCGAATATCTGAACTCGTTCGAAACAATCGTCATAGCATTCGACAATGATGAGCCCGGACAGGAGGCTGCAAGGAAGGTCTGTAATCTTCCGTTCCCGATCGGTAAGATCAAGCTCCTTCGTCTTCGTGAGTTCAAAGACGCTAACGACTACAAGAAGGCTGGAAAGGCAGAAGCGTTCACTCGTGAATGGTGGGCTGCCCCTGTCAAGAAACCCGACGGTATCAAACTCGGTAAAGAAATGTTTGATGCTGTCGTCAATCGTAAACAACACTTCACCGTCCAATATCCTTGGGATGGTATGAATTATATGACGTACGGTATCAGGTTGTCTGAAGTCGTCATTGTTACAGCAGAGACAGGCATTGGCAAAACATCAGTCCTCAAAGCAATCGAGCACTCGCTCCTTATCAACCCGGAAGTGGTGGAGAAGGGATACGGGGTTGGGTTCCTTCACTTGGAAGAACCAAACGAAGATACCGTACTCGGCCTTATGTCTATCCACAATGGCGTGCCTTATCATTTGCCTGATACTCCTAAGCCCGTGGATGATCTTAAAAGCGCTTTTGACGCTTGCATCAATAATGATCGCGTTGTTATTTGGGACCACTTTGGCAGCAATTCTGTGGATGCGGTGCTGGATAAGGTCCGACATATGCACGCTCTCGGCTGTCGTTACATCGTCCTTGATCACCTTTCTATTATTGTCTCTGATCAATCAGGTGATGAGCGTAAGCAGCTAGACGAGATTGCGACCAAGCTTAAGACACTTTGTATGGAATTAAACATCGCAGTCATTGCGGTTATCCACCAGAACCGTCAGGGTCAGATCAGAGGCACTGCTGGTGTCGAACAGCTTGCGAACATCGTTATCAAGATCGAACGTGACAACAAGAATGCGAATGAGTGGATCAGGAACGTAACGAAGGTCACAGTAGAAAAGAACCGTTTCTGCGGTAGGACAGGCCCTGCGTGCTATCTATGGTACAATGAGGCGACTACGAGAATGACACAACTTACAAAGGAAGAGGTAGAATTGTATGAGCAAGGACTTGCGCCGGGAGACGATAGGATTCCATTTTAATGTATCTAACGCCTAAAAAGGCGGTCGTAATCGATATTGAGACTGACGATTTAGACGCTACGATCGTCTGGTGTATGTGCGCCAAGGATCTCCACACAGGCGAGTCTTGGACTTTCACAGAATATAATGATATAAGAAAGTTCTTTGATGATCGGCCTGACTACATGGTTATCGGGCACAATGCCCTCAAGTTTGACGTACCTGTACTCAATCGTCTCGTCGGGACTCGAATCGGCGTTTCCCGTGTTATTGATACTCTGCTTCTGTCTATGGTCTATTCTCCCTCCCTTGCCGGAGGACACTCGCTCGAAGCGTGGGGTGAGAGGATCAAGTTCCCGAAGATCGACTTTAAGGACTTCTCAGCGCGTACGCTAGAAATGCTAGAGTATTGCATGGGTGACGTAGAATTGTGTCTCCGTGTCTTTAGGAAACTGTCTGAGCGTATGCTTTCTGTCGGTTTCTCCGAGCGTGGTATTGAGATTGAGCACCACGCTTGGTGGATCATCGAGAAGCAGCGCAAGAATGGTTTCAAATTCAATCAGGTCGAAGCCTCGATCCTGTACGCAAAGCTAACCGGTATTCTTCAAGAACTAGAGAAGGAGATCTATCATGCATGGCCGCCAACTCTCCAACCGGTCAAGAAGTATAAACAGGCGTTTAGAAAAGATGGAAGTCACACTACAGCGTATGCACAGCATGTGGCAACATTTCCCAGACTCGAACTCTCCGAGGACGGATCGTACACAGCTTATGATTATGTGGCTTTCGATCTTGCAAGCCCAAATCAACGGCTTGACAAACTCCTTGAAACAGGATGGGAACCTCGTGAGCCAACCAAGTCAGGAAACTCTTGGAAGGTAACTGAGAAGGGGGAACTCGTTCCGAGTCTTCAAGAGTTCCTAGAGAAGACACCCCACGAAGGGGCTAAAAAGCTCGCCATGTGGGTGGGTATTAACTCCAAGGCTACGATGATTAATACGTGGCTGGAGGCGTACAACGAAGAAACAGGATGCATTCATGGTACACTTTGGCTTGCTAACACTTTCCGTTATCGTCACTCTAATCCTAACTCTGCTAACATTCCTCGTATTTCTGTACGGGACGGGAGGCCAGTCTTGGGTATCGACGGTCGTTTTTCTTATGAGTGTCGTGACCTTTGGACCACTCGCGATGCTAACACTCGTTCTCTCGTGGGTGTGGATGCAAAAGGTATACAGTTTCGTATCCTTGCTCACTACCTGAACGATAAGGAATTTACTGATGTCGTACTCGGTGGTGATATCCATGAATACAACCGATCAAAGACAGGTCTTGGAACTCGCGACCAAAATAAGACCTTCGGATATGCCGCTCTACTTGGGGCTGGAGCCGCTAAGACGGGAACAATATTCGGTGTCGGTCCAAGGCAAGGGGGTCAAATTAAAGATAAGTGGATTAAAACAGTTCCCGGACTTAAAGAGCTTTATGCCCGTCTTGAGTCTGAACTTGCCAAAACAGGTAGGATTACTCTCTGTGATGGTACACGGGTTCTAGTCCCTTCTCCTCACATGGTTCTCGCGTATCTACTACAAGGAGACGAGAGCCGCATTATGAAACAGGCTAAGATTTATGTCGATCAAGATATCCGAAAAGAACGCCTCGACGTACTTTGGTGTGGAGATATTCACGATGAGTGGCAGGCGGATGTCCTCAACACTGCCATCGAAGCGTATTGCCGAAGTTGTGAGCAGCGCTTTGGAGACGCAGGACGTTCGTTCGATTACAATCTCCCGATTGAATGTGACTGGAAAGTCGGAAAGACGTGGGCAGAAACCCACTGATTATGAGGAGTATGGTGATGATCTCCTACCAAACAAATATCAAAGGTGGCCTTATTAATGGGTAAAGTCCTATTTCTAGATATCGACGGACCTATGATTCCGGGTAGGGCTTATCTTCTCCGCAATCAGACAAGAAATCCGTTTGTTACTGTGTTCGATCCGATTGCTGTCGATATGGTGAATAAGATCTGTGAGGACAGAGGATATAAAATCGTCCTCCATTCCTCGTGGATCCGTACGAAGTTCATCGGCAGAGGCGATATTAAGGGGGATGTCCACGATCATCTTATCGATCAAGGTATCAATCCCGAGCATCTACACGAAGATGTGTACTGTTGCCGTGACACATCTTGGAGGTATGACAGGATTAAGAAATGGTTAGAAAATCATCCAGAAGTGACACACTTTGTCATCCTTGACGATGAGGCTCCAGAACATGGAGATGACATTGCTAGGAATGTGCTTCTTATTGACTTCGATGAAGGACTAACATTGAAGAACTTTCGTCAGATAGTGGACGGCACATGGCCAAGACGTTGATTATCGATCCACCTTCGGGATGGAGATATGGATTTCCTCGTCCATATGATAAGAAACCTGATGAAACACTTGAAGAGTGGCTGATCGACAAGGGATATCCCCACAATATGGTCGATCTGGCTACTAAATATAGTCGATATTGGGAGCATGAGAATGAGTAGGACATGGCTGTACGCAGATCCTCACTTCTTCCATCCGGGAGTGTGTAAGTTTACTAGACATGACGGCACCAAGCTTCGTCCCTGGTCTGATCACGAGGAAATGTCCGAACAGATGATCACTTGGTACAACGAACTCGTACATCCAGAGGATCGTGTCTATCTCCTAGGCGACATCGCCATGAATCGTAAGGCTCTTGATAGGTCTCTGCCCCGTCTTATGGGTCGTAAAGTGCTTGTAAAAGGCAATCACGACATCGACAAGCTGTCGTACTATTCGCAGTACTTCGATGATATTCGCGCGTACGTTGTTAAGAAAGGTTTTATCCTTTCGCACATCCCTATTCATCCCGGCAGTATGGGCAGATGGAATGTCAATATTCACGGACATCTTCATTATCAGAGAGTAACTAAAGGGCCACTAGGAGAACCCTACAGCCCGCTAGACGAACGATACGAGTGTGTTTCAGTCGAACATACTGATTATAGACCGGTCCTTCTTGATCGAATTCTAGAAAAACATGGACTGAAAAATAACGCTTGACAACCACCACTATTTGTGGTATAATAGTATATAGATTGAGGGGTTTTCCTTCAATCAACTAAGGAGAAATGTTTTAGAATGGCAAATATTGCTTATGTTCGTGGTAAAGTTTACTGGGCACGTGTCCTTGGTGATCCTGTGCTCAACTACAATAAGGACGGCAAAGAGTGGAAGCTCGATTTCGTACCGAATGAAGAGGGTCTTGAGACCATCAAGAAGCTCGGTATTGAAGGCCGTCTGAAAGAAGACAAGAAGGGCAACATGCCCGGTAAGTTCCTGCACTTTAAGCAGTCTGAGCTTCGTAAGCCTGACAAGGATGGTGTCGTAAAGAAGAACGACCCTATCAAAGTTGTCGACAGTGACAATAAGCCTTGGGATCAGAATACCCTCATCGGTAACGGCTCTGACGCAGACGTTAAGTTCGAAGTCGTTGACTATGGTGCGGGCAAGTTCGCAGGCATCTATATTCGTGGACTGCGGGTCTTGAAGCTCGTTCCGTACGAAGCACAGGAGTTCCGTCCCCTCGAAGAGGATGATGAGTTCTTCGCTAAAGAGGACGATCTTCCTGTCCAACCGGCAGAAGACAATAAAAAGTCTGACGATCTAGAAGATGACCTCCCCTTTTGAGGAAAGGAATTAAAGATTACGTTCCGTTTTAAACAGAACGAGTATCAAGTAAAGGTGGTGAGGGCTGTTCCTGTCATGGAAACCCTCACCATCGACATACTCGCTGAAAATGTAGACGAGGCTCTCGATATTGCGTACGAGGCTGCCGCAACCTTTCCCACAGAGATGGTGATTAAGGTCGAGCGCTGTACGATTACAGACAGGGACTACGACTACGAACACCACCAGATTCTAGACATGGATGCGGTAAGGATTGATGATGAAGACAATTCAGTCGATTCCGACTGACGTGTATGCTCTTTTCCAGCCAGACGTACATCATACGGTTTCAGAAGAGAACCTTGAGGCTTTCGGGGAGAATGTTAAACAGCTTGTCCGCGATCGGCTTGCTACTCGCCCTGACAGCGATGCTCTACGTTTCTCCAGTCTTGGAAAGCCGGATAGGCAACTGTGGTATCAGGCTAATACACCAGACGCCGCAGAGCCAATGCCACCCAAGAACTACCTCAAGTTCCTCTACGGAGACGTTATCGAACAGCTCATGATCTTGCTGATCAAAGAAGCAGGACATACTGTCGAAATGGAACAGTACGAACTCGAACTCGACGGCGTACTCGGGCACATTGACGCCAAGATTGATGGCGTTATTTGCGATGTCAAGTCTGCGTCTCCATTTTCATATCAGAAATTCGCTAACAAGAAGATCTTTGAGGATGACCCATTTGGATATATCGGACAAATCTCCGGATACAGCAATGTGCTTACTCCCGAGAGAGGTGGGGCTTTCGTGGCTTTCGATAAAGTCAGTGGAGAATTGTGTGTATTGGAAATTCCTCTGGAGATTTCTAGAAGGCACTCCCCATCAGAAAAAATTGCTCACCAAAAACGAATAATTAATTTACCAGTTCCTCCTGATCGATGCTACTCAGACATAGAAGATGGTAAATCGGGCAACAGGAAACTTGGAACAAATTGTTCATACTGCAACTATAAAAACAGTTGTTGGGAAAACTTGAGAACTTTCTTTTATGCGAGTGGTCCTAGATTTCTTACACACGTTGCTAAAGTTCCAGACGTACCAGAACTCGGCAAGGTAGCTTCTATTGAAGATAAAGAAGTACATCCATTTTGAGTAGAAAAAAATGCAAAGATTGCGGTGAGTCTAAACCAGTAACCGAGTTCTATGATCGCGGCGCAAAATACAAAAGCCCCTATTGTAAACCCTGCGATATAATTCGACGTATGGACTACGAAGAAAGAAATAAAGACGCTGTTAAATTAAAACAGCGAGCAGGTCATTTACGACGACGGTATGGAATAACTCTTGAGCAGTTTGAAGAACTATACGCTAAACAGGAAGGTAAATGCGCCTTATGCGAGCGTAAAGAAGAAGAGTTTTATCGAAAGTTGCATGTAGATCATAATCATGTGACCGGAGAAATTAGGGGACTTCTTTGCAACCATTGCAACCATTGGCTTGTAGGCAAACATAGGGACGGCGATCTTCTTAGAAAGATGGCCGACTATATTGATCAAGGAACAGGATGGTTCGTACCTAAGAAAACCAAGAAGAAAAGAAAATGAAGTTTAAAATAGAACATACGTGGATCATGGATTATCCAGACGATGAAGATTGGACGGAAGAGAAAGCGATTAATAACATTTATGAAGAAATGTATGATCGGTATCTAGATCCAGATAACTATAGTATTGAGAGGATTGATATTGGGTAAACGACACCTAATCATCGGAGATAGCCACGCGCATCCCGACTATAATAACAATCGATTTACGTGGCTAGGAAAGCTTATCCATGATGTTAAACCTGATGTGGTCGTCAATATTGGCGATCTTGCTGATATGGCTTCGTTGTGTTTTCATAGTAAACCGCTTGAGCTTGAAGGTGCTCGATACCGGGATGATTGCAACGCTGCGATTGATGCACAAGAGCGGATGTTCCACGAAGTCCGAAAAGCTAAGAAAAAACTTCCTCGATTTGTCTGGACGCTTGGAAACCATGATATTCGAGCGCAGCGCTTTGTCGAAGCCAATCCGATCTTTGAAGGACACGTAAGAAATGAAGACATCGGATACAGAGACTTTCCTTGGGAGGTGCATCCTTTCCTTGTTCCTGTCAATATTGACGGTATTGATTACGCTCACTATTTCACAAGTGGTGTTATGGGCCGACCAATCGGTGGACAACACCCATCTTGGACTATTATCAAAAAGCGCAATTCTTCTGCCACTTGTGGTCATTCCCATGTTTTGGATTACAAGATTGATAAGACCCCCGGTCGTAGTCTGATGGGACTCGTGGTTGGAAATTTCCTCGATTACCGCGCTAACTACGCTGGTCCTGCCAACGATATGTGGTCTAACGGTATTGCTGTTTGCGATAATGTAGAAGACGGTCTGTACGATTTCCAGTGGCTTTCGATGAATAGGATTATCAAGGAATATGCTTGACGAGTATCAGGAAGGCATCATAGCCGAACGGTTTACTTCGGCTGAGCTGGCAGACTTTCTCCAGATTAACAGTCTGGAGTTTGTCCTTGCCGCCTTGGATGAAGGATGGATCAACGACGATAACATCGAAGATCTTCTAGAGTTTGCTGATCTTCGAGAGGATTACGAAGATGAATGATAACCATTTCTTTTGGCTAGGCGACCCGGAGAACAGATTTATGACGACCGAGGAATATAATGAAGCTGTTAAACAGTTCAGACATCGAAATACTGAGGATGATGCCGCCGGAGATACAGACGGAGTTGTTGCAACGATTAGCCGCTCAGCACGAGACGGAGATCGAATCGATGTCGTCTAAGGGAGAAGAATATACTAATGACCGACCAGAACGAATTGCCGGTGGAAACATCAAATACGACGGAGGAAAGCCCTGCGTCTTTCGAGGAAGTATTGACTACTTCCCTAGAGCAATTGAGGCAGTCTCTGAGGTATCAACCTTTGGTGCCCAAAAGTACGCTTGGAAAGGATGGGAAGGAGTCGAAGACGGATACGCACGCTATAGTGATGCAATGGCAAGACACCTTATCTCCGAAGGAAAAGGAGAACTTGTCGATCCTGATAGCGGCCTCTTGCATGCCGCTCACTGTGCTTGGAACGCACTTGCAAGACTTGAATTGAAGCTTCGCGATGATTACCCGACTGATTAACGATTGGTCGAAACGTTACAGGGAAACCCGCAAACCCGACATGATTATTGGAGGTGATCGTAATCCTCCGTACATGAAGCGTTGGTGGGTTATCCCTCGTAACCGATTCTTCAACATCTACCTGCACGAAGTAGGACAGGACGACGATGACCGAGCACTTCACGATCATCCTTGGTGGAATATGTCTTATGTTCTCGATGGTGGTTATATTGAACACACTATTCAAGACGGAGGAATACATGTTCGAACACCTCGTCCACCGGGATCCTTGAAGCTCCGTTCTGCTTCGGCTGCCCATCGACTAGAACTGGCAGGTGGGAAGGCTGTCTCTCTTTTCTTTACCGGTCCGTACCGTAGAAAGTGGGGATTCCACTGTCCCGAACGCGGATGGGTCAGGTACGAAGAGTTTGTGGATAACAAGACACTACCTGATGGTACAGTTGTTTCAAATCCCGGTAAAGGTTGTGGAGATTGAGAAGTGTCAAAGAAGCATGGGAAAGGGCTGAACTCGTACGACGAGAAGCAGAAGCGCGAGATTCGAAGGCGCAATCACATTGCGAGAGATCTCCATTCCCCGAAGTATCGTCAACGGATCATCGAAAAGCGAAAGGAATTACCTGATTACGATTACGAAGAATAGGTATTATTGGTATAAACATATCGATCCAGATACTAAAGAAACAGTCTATATAGGGCACGGATCAGGTGGACGTGCTTGGCAATGTGGAAGTTCTCATAGTCCGCTAAGATCAAAAGAGCATTGTAAATGGGCTGACGATCTTCTTGATAGGGGCATCACACCCGACGAATGGGTTGAAATAGGTGATCGTGGTATTTCTAAAGAAGAAGCTAAAGAAGTCGAGCGAATGCTTACTCAT